>Ga0056128_1005617_pt1 | contig 15777 bp, 6 predicted proteins | sample WorMetLIZISLAND2_FD_71113 | JGI IMG/M metagenome (GOLD analysis project Ga0056128, IMG submission 71113) | Marine gutless worms symbiont microbial communities from Max Planck institute for Marine Microbiology, Germany - Olavius geniculatus... ...
GCTTTATATTAACCATGCTGTTATTGTATTGATTCTGTAAAATGACCTACACTGTTGTAAATTTGTTAATAAATAGTGTTTAGCAGTTTGCAATCTTTGACTTCTGACATATAAGCCTGATATAAGAAAAAGAAATTAAAAAAAAACATAAATTTTTTTTAAATTTAAAAATATAAACTGAGCACTAAATTTTCAGGAATGCGATCTTTCATGTTTTCTCACTTGCGGCAGTTGTGCCGACCGATAATTACTCTGACAAGCACGAGCAATTAGGCCCAGAACTCTTGACTTAAATAACGCTGGCGTCGAGCAAACAACTGAGTATTGAGCAGTCTACTCGTTTTTTGCTCCCCCGCCATAGCGGCAAACTGAATGCACAAGTAATAGCCTACATCAAAGTAATGAATATCGGGATCTCAATAATTTGCTTTGGTTTTAGCTCACCAGTAATAATTATCGGCGGCTTAACAACTAGACTCGTTCACACATGTTCGGTACAGTGTACGGACAAAAGACCACTGAACAAAAGGCCATGAAGGTGGGTTTCAATAGAATTCCCTGTCCAAATACAGTGCACATAAAATTGATATTTTATGTTGCTGAATAGGGGAAGTGTTGTAGATGTATAGATACCAAACATCGGACAAACGGTTACTCTGTATTGTCACTATCCTACTGTTTTTTGAAAATGATTAACAGCACTTTGATGACATAAATGGTAATCAGCGCAACAGCTGATATGGTTTTGTTTCGAAATTAGGGTTAATACATTATTTTATTGACAGCAGTCTATTTAGCCATGTAATGTAAAATTATTTTACGTTTCAGAAAAAAATGCTTGATTTTGATGTTTGTGAACAAAGTATTGCTTACATTACTCGGACATGACAGAATGCTATCGGTTATAGGGGAGTTGTCCTGAGGGGGTTCTGTTTTAGTCTGTGCCAGGGGGCTCCGTCCTAGGGGAATTATGTCTGGGGGAGGGTTCGGTCCTACTTTCAAACAATAATTGATCCCTTACGAAGCCCCTTATGAAATCCAAAACAGTCGGCAGAGTTTCCAAAAGAATAGCATTTATTTCACGAAAGCGTTTACCGTGCACTGAAACAGCAGTGCTTCGTTCAATACCAGAGATATGCTTCCGATCACTGACGGCCGGTATGCCCAGTAGAAATACGTTGTACCACCCATTACGCTGTGTGGCCTATGTCTCTCTTCCCCTGCTATTCGCCCACCGCTGATGATCAGCTGCTCGATCAGCGAACACGCTGTTACTAATTAATCGCTTCAGAAGCGTCACGTCGACGATACATCACGCTATTTGGCCATACTACCCTACAACACAGTGCTATACGCTGCCACGTTTAATGCGCCTGCTGCTGCTGCTGCTGATGATGATGATGATGATGATGACGCAGCAAATTTAATGACGATTTGTAACGTAACGCGCTTCGGCGTGTATAGTTGCATGCACAAATGTTTTAGCCGTCATTGGCAGCCCATAGCTATAATAATAACAATAATAACAATGTCTCAGCTCTTCGCGTGCAAAATTTCAGTGATCTAATGCATAAAAACATCCTCAAATTTGAGTTAAACTGACACGACTATTAAACAGCGGTCGTCTTACGTTATTTTACTCATGGCATGGCCTACGTATCTGTGCGCCATTAAGAGTTTAAAACAGACATGCAAATTCACACGTAAACACAAGACGAAGTAATAATGTCGCCATAAAGCATTGCTGTGAATAAACAAGCAAGTGTGGAATTGCTTTGAGTAAACTTCATAGACCTAACTTTGCACAATGCACGTTAGCAATGTAGCATCGATTTTGGGAGTGGTGTGTATTTTGCTAGGTAAGGTAATTACATAATAAAATGAGGTGTCGGTCGTAATTTTATTTTTATGTGCTATGGATTTTTTGTTGTAACAGTGAAAAAATAGTTAAAATCGGTGTACCTTGTAAAAGTTATGGCAAAATGAAATCAGGGGGTCCGTTTTTGGACCATACTATAGTCATGCAACAGTTTAGCGGATAAGCGAATATATTTCTTGCCAGCAGTGTTGTTAATGTAAAATAAAACACTTTAACAATTGTTCAACATCTGTAGTCTGTACAACATTTTTATTTCATTGCACACAAGCGTCTTGGCTTTCTGCACAGTGGTCCATGAAATACATTGCTGAGTAGGCGCCAAGGCTTCTAATAGGTCTTTTGTGTGAAGTTTGAAGATTTTGCAAACTCGAGTAAAGTCAATTCAGTGTGCTGCTTAGCGTTTGTATAATCTCTGCTCAAGCCTTTGTACACAAGCGGCGACTTTTTGATGAGTATACTCAAAACGCTGCGCTAACACGACAAACCTTGCATATAAGCGGTGCTTGCAGTTACATCGTCTTTTGTCATCACTGATTGATTTGCTGCTCGTGAATATTTATTAGCGTTTGTCCATTAGCCGTAAAAAATCTTGTGCTTCCAGTTGCCGTCCATTTCTTTAAAAAAAACTTCCGTGCGTAAAATTTTATTGGATTGCTCAAAAATACTGGTACAGTTGTTTTGTTTACTTTAAATGTTTTACCAAAGCAACTGTTTGCATCCATTTCGTAACAATGCAGCATCTTTTCTTTAGTTCTCGCAGGCACTATTTAGTGTCTCAGTTTTTTGTAAACACGGTTATTCGCCAGAAAATGATAAACGGACAAACAGAAAGACAGCCGGATATATATATATAGATAAAAGCGGCATGCCCCAGCTATTAAAATTGTCCAACGTAATTATAAAAACACAAGCTTTAAAATTAATTAAGCTAAATCAGCCGGTTCAAGATCAGCTCAGCAGCCTCAGCTTAGCAGATTCAAGAGGCCTTTCGCCCAGTGATGGTCAGTTAAATGTAGGCTAATTGTAAAACTCAGCAGATTAACGTGCAGCACATTTCAGCGCGGCCGAGCGTGCTGCACGCTAAAAAATTAAGCTGCGCGGAAAAGTGCTGCGCAGGATAGTCAGCACCCCGTGTGATAGTGGTATAAGCTCCTCGTACTGCGTACTCGCTTATCCACTCCAGCAGTGCGATATGGAGGCTTAATACTGGGTGACTGAATGCTCAGGCTTACACGAATAGTTAGCCTCTGACTTTCAGACGTTCATAACTTCATCGACTATCAACCCGTTTTTAAAATTCTTTCCCACAGTCACGTCAGCGTTAAACTTCAAAAACACCAGCTTGTACAGATCCCATCACATTACACTTCCAGACGCGTTGCGAGTATACCGAAAATCGCCTTGCAGCTCATTCATTCTGAGGCTGACTATTTCACAAGTTAGTGTAGCGACGCGTTTGGTGTCGTGGGATCTGTTGAACTGAACTGCGGTCTCGATCCAAGGTTGTTATTTTAGGATTTTGGGGACATAGAAAAACCATTTTTTTGTGTGTGTGGACTTACCGTATTTACGAGCCTATACGATCCAGCACTATATGCAGCCTTTAGTCTATACACACACACAGCTTTCAGTCATAATATGCATGCTCTAGTTGCCCTGCAGTCTTCATGTAAGATTCATGATTAATAGCTAATATCATTCTGTGGCAACGCTGTCGCCGCTCAATCCAGACTAATACTCAAGTGATCGGCATATTCCATTCATCCAGCTATAAGCCGCATCATTCTCGTCCACTACGTGGTCCGCATGCAAGCGCTAGAACTGCATATAGGCACAATAATTCAAAGTTTCCGTGAAAAAGTAATTTTACAGTTATGCCAAAAACAATTTTGCCTGTTTTTGAGACACGTTGTATAACGAGTTGCAATTACTCAACTCGTTATACAACGTGTCTCAAAAACAGGCAAAATTGTTTTTGGCATAACTTTGTCAAATTTTTACCAACTTTAATAATTTTCGGCAAAAAGATGGCCACGACTATATTGTTATGTTTGGTGCACTCAATTACCACCTCACCTAATTTATGTCAACACTCAACATACTACCGTTTGAAACACAGATGCTGCATATTGTTACATTACGCGGCGATTATTTGTATCAGATGGCTCACTTTTGCATCATCAATTCGACAGAGGGTGCGACGCGGTTTAATAATTTTGAAGTATTAAATATTTTATGCTGAAAACAGCAGACAACAATATAGCTGACTGATGAGCCTGTAACACGTCTAATCGATGAGTGAATTCATTTGATCAGTCGATCGTTGATTCTGTTATCATCCATTAACGTTGCATCTAAGCCATTGCGTCTTTGTATGCGAAGCACACTTTGGCATAAATTTTAATTTGCAAGCAAATTGTTTTACAAACTTATAATTCTGTTAAATAATTCACATTTTAGTGTATTTTGTGTCTGATTTACTCGTTACAGCGTTTACTTGAGACAAAAACTCATCATTATGCAACAATTTGGAGCATCTGCGTTTTACATGGTAGTGCATAGACATAAATTAGGTGCACTGGAAAATGAGTGCAGCTTACATAATGTCGTCATCGTAGCCATCAATACGGCAAAAATTATTAAAGTCAGTAAAAATTTGACAAAGTTGTGACAAAAACAATTCTGACTTTTTTTCTAAGAGACAAGTGTATAGACCGCTAAGCGCGAAGTGTTTTTAATGCTAGAAACGACAATCGTTTGGAAACAAAAAGTTCAAACCCGGCAAATAGACTCCTTAGTGTACTGTTGCAAAATGAAAGTTAAAGTTTACTAGCTCCCAAAACTGCTGACGTTTACATCAAACACGTGATGTGCAGGATATTAGCTATTAATCCTTACATGAATGCTATATAAAGACTGCAAATCAAATAGCAACGACTTGCATTTACTATCTATAGTTTTAGCACAGTAACAAACAAAGATAATTGCAATAATGCCAAACAGCTAAATAAATCCGCTTAAAACTGCAGTGGATTACAGTCACTAGTAATAAACTCGCGTCAATGCTAAAGATCTATAGGCAAGGCTAACTCCGGTCGACGACGACTGCTTTTTATAGGCTACATCAGATGACAGTCCGATTACTGCTGGGCTATAAAGTAATCGACTACACAGGGTAGACGATAAAGCGACGCCACTTTGCATTACGACTTGTGACTTAAAAAGTAGCGAATTGATCGAATTGGAACCAAATTTAGCACAAGTCAGTGCATTTTCAGCCGACCGTACTTAAGTAACAGTCGAACTATTAGCATGGTTGTCGTCCGCCTGTCTGTCCGTCTGTAACGGATGTATTATGGCTAAACGGTAGGTCGTAGGTGAGAAATATTTACACGAATAATTAGCCATGTGTGTTAAACTTAGACGTGCAAAATTTTAGCCATTTAGTGCAAAAGAAACATTTTTAAATTTGGAGAGGTAGGAAAAAATGTGCATTTTCAACGGAAAACTGGCCATATCTTGGAAACGGCGAGAGATAAGGCCAAGGTTACTATTAATTACTAATAAACATACGTTGTGTCAAATAAGATAAAAAAATCATCGACCTAGGATGACCTTGAAGGTCACTGCCAGCTAGTATGCTCGGCTATACTAGGGACAGCCGTGCTTTTCGTTATGGTTTTGTTATAATGCTGAGTTTGGTTTTGGTATCGGCAGATATGTTTCAGCGTAGTCGTCTTAGAGCAGAACCGTGCAGCAAAGTAAAACAATCTGATTATCCGTGCAGAGAATGCAATCACAAGTCATAGCCTAGACCGCGTACCTGCCACGGTTGTCAACTGAATGTCAAACGTGCACGCAAGGCCTTTCGTGCACGAATATTGAGTCACCGTTTAGCATTCCATTAACACGCGCATGATGCATTACTGCCAGTCATGTTGTTAAATATCACCATTTGCTCGTTCGCTGTTCAAGGCCTATACCGCAGGGCCCTATTTACATGTACATGAGCCACGTGACAAAATTACTGGAAAGCATGGAGGTGCATGGGACAGATATGGACTCAGCGAAAATGCACTTCACAATAAGTCAATGTAGTGCGACCAACCCAATGAGTCAAGTGGTGGGTGGTTGTGCTCCAAGCAGCTGTATTGGACAGGACCCCGTGACAACAGAGTATTTTGTAATTAATGGTTGGCTGCTAGTTGCAAAGTAACACTAGCTTTCGCGAAGCAAGCATAAAAGACCTATCTCAAAATTCACAAAGAAAATTGACACAAGACAAAAATAATTAACTGGAGTGGACGTAAAATAGCCTAAATAGCCTAGATAACACTGCTGGACTTACGCTACTCAGGACTGACAAAATTTTTATTTAAAAAAATTCGCCGCGTTGCTGACTGTTTGTTTAACGATAGTCCTATTAGCTGACGTGTCCCGTGGGTGGGTTGCTTTACCTGCGTTATAACTGGCACAAACGAGTAAAAATGTCTGCCTCTGTGTGTGGTATCCGCAGACTGACATACCGGTAAGTCAATCAGTCAATCAACGTGCTGAGCTATGGGCTGTAGTCTGCAGTAGTTACGCCACTTTACAATAGCTAGCCGGTTTGATTCGTTGACCAATCACGTTGCGGTAATTAGTTTTCTTTACATAGTGCAATAAAATGATGGATACATCAAACATGATAAAGTAAGTAAGTAAGTAAGTAAGATTATTTAGAAGGCGCAATTTAACAATAGCCACAATGCGCCGCGCTCTGATGAAGTACGCCCTCTATATACTGTGTCCGAAAAGAGTCTACATTTGTCCTAAATAACTTTATCAAATTTAAACTTACTTTTACAATTTTTGGCACACATTATACGCTTTACTAAAACATCGAACAAGAATCTCAGATGTCGCTAGGATGGGACCGACCGTATAGACTGGTTGTCACTGACCTTGAAGGTTATCCAAGGTCGATATTTTTTTATTTCATTTGAAAGAGCGTACGCCACTTCTTATTAGTGATTAATAGTAAACTAGTAAACCCTCTCACCGTTTAAGAGATATGGCCAGTTTTCCGTTGAAAACCTAGCCCTCTCCTGCACCGTTTAGCCACAATACATCCATGACAGACAAACGGACAAACGACAACTCATGCCAAAAAGCCAAACTTTGAGCTTACAGCTTAACGTTGGGCCGAAAAACTGTCTTTTAAATTTACTTGTCACTAAGTAGTTTTAATGTAATTATGACGTTATTAAAAATGTCGTTTTCGTGAAAAGATAACATCCAAATGAACCTCTGCAATATGAAAACAGAACAAATAATGAAAAAAATTGCAGTAAAAAAACTTGACAGATCGTTGGCATAAAATAACATACTTTTTGCCAAAATGTTCAAACCTAGTTTTGCTTTACGCCATGTTAAGCGCGGCTGTCACGTGCACTACGGGAACGTCGTTCTGCAGTCGCTGTTATCAGCACGCAGCGCCATCTCTGCAGCATGCGTTAGCATCGCGACAACGACATTCTAAATTTTTGAATAAAATTTTTGACCCAAAAGTTGGTTAATAGCAAGTTTTATTACTGTTGTTTACAAAACAAGCAATTACGAACTAATAAAACCACTTTCTATGTTTTTGTTTATTTTGATGTGAAAATTTGTAAGAATACAGAGAGTGCTCTATTTCACACGGTACAGTAGCATCGCTAATCAGTTGAGATGGACAATAGTAAACAGTCAGTTGCATATTACTTTTCTAATTTTATTTACCAAAAATGATAAGCATGCGTTTGAATTTGGTAAAGTTATTATCTAGAACACTATGTTTGTTTGTCAAAGATATGTCGAAAAAACAGACTTTTTTCCGGTCACAGTGTATATGCAGCACAGCTGTATAACGAGCAAAGGCGTCGTAACAAGGGGGAGGGACGGACTTGGAAAGAAAGGCAATTGCCCACCGTACACTTTGACTGCCCGAAAAATTGTCAAAAAATTATCTTTCTGTCGGAACATATTCGTCCAATAATGCAAATTTGCGGCCGAAATATCCATTTTAGGAAAATTTAGCAGCAAAATTAGAATTTTTTGTATGCATAACTTTCTCTGTCGCAAAATACAACTGTCTGGGGGAATCTTGTCAGGAATTTGCAGTGTCTGTCGGAAAATTGCAACTTCCTGACGCGACGCCTACATTTTAAAAGTTTCCGTTCAACCCACGACGCCGCTGCTGGAACATAGCTGCCTCAGTCATCTATTGGTAAGACTGTTGGCAGGCTGTCCCAGTTCTGCAGCCTCATAACTTTTGCTAGGCCTAATTTTTTGCTTATAAATGTCATTTTTCATTTTTCACCTGCAAAAGTAACGTATCGTACGACACTGCCACTCGAAATGATTACGGTATGTTTGACAGGTAACGTTTCGCATCCGTCTTTCAGCGGTGGGTGGTTGACTAGTCGATGCAACCGAGTTGCGGTTGTTGGGTATTGCAGGAATGCCTGCGGCGCGTGTCGATTCATTCTCGGAGTCTGCAAGCCGCAGAAAGCGAGTTTTACACAACAACAACTATACAACGCATCTACGACTGCACACGCGCCTCGTCTCGCTTCGGCGGTGCTAATAGCAGCAACTGTTGGCCACACGCGACGAGACCTGGCACCAGCGGTTTCACACGCGCGCACCTTGAGACCGATCGACCACCCAACAAGAACCGCTCAATTCAGACGTCACAAATATTTAATGATTACTCTTCGTAACTCGCTTAGCCGCCTCGCCGCACTGTGATGCAGTAATCGATACCAGTAACCGGTACTACGCCGTTTCCTTTCGCCGATCAACGGACAACGGCCGTAATCTGGCGCCTAGAACAACCAGTGCCGTCGTCGTCGTCGTCGCCGATCGCAAATCCGATATTTAGCGGTGTCTGGCCGGTCCCATTGACGACAACGACCAGACGGAGAATTCGCCATTATCCACGCATTGTGTCGCACTCGAACGACGCGCCAAACGCAAACTTCTTTTGCAGTGCTCAACGACGAGCTTTATCCAGAGCCGCTGCGAATAGCGCAGAAAACATTGTTTTGCGATCATTCGATCCAAGAATACGATCTCATGCGATCTGGGATTAGAGGCCTCCTGCATTCTCGCTACCGCAACTTTGCTAAGCACAGAAGCCAACCTTAAGGCGCGTACAAAGCAACATACCTCAACTGAACTAAAATGACCAACGAGCGAGCAGTAATGCATTGCTGCTGGCTTACTTGTCAGTTCAGTTTAGTTTAGTCCAATTCAGTTATCTCGATATGTATATACGCGCCTTTACACGCGACACTGGTAAACGCGCTTAACCACCACCGGACAGGCACGCCAATACTCGATTTAGTTATACCGGAAGGATAGAAGACTGAGCTGATCTTCGTGGTTGGCTGGCTTGATTATCGAAATGGTTTCCCTGTTTACCGATGGTCAGCCGCCATCCAAGTACTAACCGCGCCCGGCTTTCAGCAGCTTATAGTTGACCGAGACCAAGGACCTTTGGATTACTATTATGAAGTGGTCCATGCCGAGACCAAGGCGTTATTATAACCAATACATCGAACTGCAACCACTTATCATTTGCCATTATGATTGTCATCTCATTGTACGTGGCTATTAAATATCTGTTAGACCACGGTTTGGTGTGGGATAACCGCACGTCGATGTAAGCCTACGTCAGTCACCGATGCCGATGAGTGCAAGGCGGGGGGCATGATCGTTCTGCTTGCTCGTATCTGTTTAACTAGCCTGTTATTGCCGATGCCAGTGCTCAATAAATACAAAAAAAATATTATTAGATTGTGAACAATCTAATGTCCTCCTCGCGCGCATCATTTTCTTTTGTATTCTTTTGGAAGCTTTTTCGTTCCTTTCGGTTTGTATTAGAAACTCGGCGTTTAATTGAGATTTGTTTAATATTATACTAAATAATGACTGGCGTCGAGATCGTTATTGAAAAATATTTTCCCGAAGTTCATAAAATATTGCCCGATTTTAGGAACTGAGAGGAAAAAATTTCCAATAACGGTCGATGACGCTAGTTGCCATTTGTCTTGTTATACCTCAACGTATGCGTCTATCTGGCACCGTTACGAATATATGGCGCCTCAAAGATAATGGGTCACAACCTTGACCTTTTGGGGTCACGTGACGTCATCGGTTACATGACCATTTAACTCCCGAGGGTCGACTTCCTATGGGTGGTCCATAGTGACCATGCGTCTATCTAGCATCGTTATGGAGATATGGCCGTTTGAAGTTCTTCCAGGAAGGCTCTTCCAGGAACAGAGGTCGGTCGTCGGTCGGCCGGTTGGTCCTCAATACATGTATTACACTGATCTCATATACTGCTCTTCGCTACGTTAGGAACGTAACGCGCGAGGAGTAAAAATAAATACATGTAAATCACCGGAGAGAGCATACGAACAGGCAAGGCCCGTAATGCAGCCTATTAGGACTGTCGTACGGTAAACAACATGAAAATTCAGTATCCGTCGCGCGTTGCTAGCTAGGGTAACTGCAGAATGTAACGAATGATAACTTTATTGCTGTGCTAGTTCGAAATGCAGACATTTCCATAACGCATTCACGAAGACAACCGCAAGCTCTGGACTTCTTATGACTAGCCAGCGGCGACCCGCAGATAAACGTCTTTGACTGACGACACACGTGTGCTTAGGAGTCACACACGACGTGAAAGCAACACCTCTGGACGGCCAGCCAATATAAGAGGTTTATACATGACGAACGTCGGCCACCAGGCCAGCGATACAGCGATCTCGTTAGATTCTTCATCACTAGCCGCGACTTAGGATGCATACATACAGCCTACGCACGCCACTGCGTCTTATAAAAACTATATACTCGAGAGAAAATTTGCCACAAAACTGTCATTGAACTTTTCACCACATCTAAAAGGTATCCTCGCTATACTACCTTAGTATTATTTTCGTAACACCACATATTACGTAAGTAAGTAAGTAAGTAAATGATTTATAAAGCGCCAAAGTCTCAGAAAGAATCAGGGCGCCGGGTGAAAATTCACGTCATTCCTCCCTAGCACTGTCGAATACTGCCTATCTCTAGCACTATGTCTGCAGTGGTATAACGGGTTGATAACTTCACGTCTGTACTTAAGCGTGAGTGACCGAACGAAAGACAGTGTATAAGCTTACTACACTATCGACTGTCGACGACCGAAAAATAAGTGTCGGTTAAACTATTGTCTGGAGTGTACAATAGAAATGTCAAATCGTAACGAATCTGATAAAAAATTTCGTATATTTAATTTTCAATAAATCGCTAAAGCGAGTACCAAATTTCGTTAAAAATATCATTTTTAGCTGAGTTATTAATTGTTGAATATACCCCCTTATCGATAACAAAATATCTCCGTTACCAGTTCGGCGTTACATAAACATCTCTGTACATTTGCGTAATTCCAACAAACGACATGACATCTGATTTTGGCAAAATTTTACGTCAGCAATGCGTCATCTATTAGAAATCAACGTGCCAAATTTCAGTTAAATCTCGCAACGCAAACAATAGCTACAGTGACTTATGTGAGGTCACCCAAAACGTGAGGTATCGATCTTCCGCAACAGTTTGTTTAATCTTGATAGTGTCTACGGCTTGCTGAAAAATTCCGCGATAAACCTTTAGCACAATACCATTTCTTTTGTCTCAACAATTTAATTAAAGCATGTTTGTCTGCAGAAAATACCTCTGTCTTATTGTTTACGTTATGCTTTACGTTGATTGCGTCAACACACTTCACTTCCGATCGAGCAACTGCACTGCAGTAGCCTATATATAACGCCATATTGGTAACAGAGATATTTTCTGATAGATATTCAACAATTACTAACTCTGTTAAAAATAATATTTTTCAACGAAATTTGGTGTTCGTTTCAGCAATTTATTGCGGATTAAGTGCGCGAATTTTTATTCAGATTTGTTCAGGTTTGACATTTTTATTGTACAATGTCTACATGTTTACTTTTTTACCGGACACAGTGTACATAAGTTCGTTTAACACTTACTTATCTTATTACTGCAGACGGTGGTTTAGAATAGCCTGCAGTAAAGTATCGTTGTGTAGGCGGCGGCGCAACGTACCTGAACTTGAAGTGTCACGTTAGCGTAGCTTCTCTGCAGAGCATTGCGCCTTGCAGCATGCAGTCAACGTGTTGAGTTAGTCTAATAGTCTACACTCATAGCGCTGCCACAGCGCTGTGCTATAGCCCAGCTATACAACGACGAAGACTCATTGATGCCGCTTGCAGCCGTCGTTGTAAAGTAATTCACCCACTTGCTGCTGCTGCTACTGCGATGACGTCACGACACGCAGGCTGGGATAAAGGCAGCAAGCAATAGAGCAGCTAACACGTGGCTATAGACCTGTAATGTAACGCGGCAGGGAGTTCAACTTAGATGTCATGCATGCCGATATTTGACAGGTCTAACCCGTAAGAAAAAAAGCTAATTTGTGTAGTCATCATAAAGTCCCTTTGCCGCCTGTGCAATATAGGAGAAATGAGAGACGACGCAGCTATATTATGACGTGCATGGTGGCGAGTGAACAGCTCTATTTTATCAGCAGTCAGATTAGCACATCGAAAGAGTTTTCATGACCTGTAAAATGCAATTACATAGTTCTGCTACTTCTGCTGTTAAAATGCGCGCTGCGGCTTTCATTTCAGTTCGTCTTATGTCCGTCGTTTTGAACACACCTTAACGGCCGTCTAAATCAAGCAAGATCCCCATTTCGCTCAAGATGCCGCTACATAATTCACCACTGAGGTCGATGAAATATAATGACATGCAAAATATGTAGAAAAATAAAGAAACGAGCGTTCACGTATACATGAATAATGAACAGATATGAGATCATGATTTATGTATCAATTTTTATCCAAGAAAAAGCACGGTAGATAGCACAAACAGAATGACAGATATATACATCAGAAAGAAAGAAAGAAAAAACAAACGCACGCAAGCACACTTAAAAGCGAATTCCCGAATTCCCTCAACACCACAGCGCTAGAGACATTGTAGTCCCCAGTTGCAAATGACCACCAGTCGACACGTAATCGCCCGGTAATTGGTAGCAGTGACTGCCGTGTGCTGCAGCTGCTGTAGCGCCTACCAGAACTGCTCCTATAAAGAGCGTTCTGCTAAACGTAGCGTGAAACTAGCGACATAACTAAGCAGCACAACAACACTGGCTCAGTCACGAGATGATTTATTTAGATGACCGCAGCCAGTGGCGGATTCAAGAGGGAAGGCAGCCGCCTTCTTATTGACTGGATGCATCTTAAAACATGTGAAAAGTTTGCACAAAATGCATTATTTTTGCATAAAATTTTACAAAGTTTTTTTGGAAAGGAGCACAGCCCTTTCACCAAACCTTACTTTCTATCCTTCCACCCTCATCTTATTCCATACTTCTGCATCCGCCACTGACCGCAGCCATAGAAGCAGATAAACAAGGGCTAGGTGAAACGGTAGAAGAAAGGATGTCGGGTACAGCAACAAGAACAAGAAACGTCATCAGCAACAACATGCATGTTGTTTAGCGTTTACGCGTATGAATCAAATTGTGGGTGAAATCCCGGTACACTCAGCAGCAGCGGCAGCAACAACAACAGCAGACGGACCTTGCTAGCCAATGTCATGGACTGATGACAACCTGCAGCTCACCTGCTTATAACCTACAGTTCGTCTCGACAACTAGACAGTTCGTAATAATTAGTAGCTTTCACACCTGTTACTCAACAACCAATTGCGTCAATAAACAGCTGCATCTTCTTGCTTCAACACTTACCGAGTCCACGTTTTTGTAAATCTTTATTCGCCACACAGGCAGCAACCAGACAGACAGACAGACAAACATGATACAACGACTAGAGAGAAAAAGAAAAGGCAGTTCACAACCTCAGTGCAGACAGTCCATACATAACAGAATTAGTGGAACATGACATTTTATAAACAAATAATGATTTACGACGACTTAGTTCAGTGTCCAATGCAGTTTTATCACAAGGCTTTCTTTTCATTTTTGTACTTTTAAGAAATTTTGTTTATTGTTTGTTGCTAATAATTTTTTTTGTCCGCGGTGTGTTTTAGTTCGTTTTACTTTTTTTACCTGGATTACGTTGTTTGAATTAAACGAATATTGGTTGATTTTTCTTACACGTTGCGTTAAATAATGCATTTTCTAATATGGACGACGTTAAATTTGTGTATAATGATATTCTGATCCAGTATATTGTTCATTCAACAGAGCTTATTACTGTGCTTATTCAATGAACAATTTCACATAACGACACTTTCTATCATTCTATGAATGACAACTCCTAACAGTCCTTGGCCGTTAACAAGAAAATGTTTTCGACCGAACGCAGTTGACTTGCAGCAATTTGTAGGTCTATTTCTGTTGTAGAAAAAAAACTAACAATTATGCGGTCATCAGTATTCTTATATTCGCCTATAATGTAGAGCAAAAATATCCGGTTATTTCTACAAAACTGTATTTTTAGTTTAGATTTTTTGAAGTAAACTCCTTGTGTATTGAAGTGGCTGGCGGAATGCAAAGCTCGTGTTTTTACATATTACCGTTCTTTGCGTGGATTTGCCCAATTTAGAAATATGAATTAAAACTACTATACGAAAATTTTGACGTAAGTACTAAGCTTATTTCCTAAGAAAATGCTACTTTTCGAGCCGCATCCTTCACAGTAAAAGCTGCGTGATAAAGTTACGGCGGAGAAAACGCTTCGACCACGGAAAACGAAAAGTGACGGTGACAAACTCACGTCATATTCACTGTCTGTGTGTGGGCTGGACAACGAAAGACCACACACAGAGAACCAGCTACGATGAGTGGCCATTCTGCAGTGGTCGAGTTGAGTGTAGTTGGTGGCGACAACATCACGTCTACGACCCAGCGACACGTGCACACATCAGGGAACGCCGTCGTATTGGTTTGACTGGGACCGGGCGACTCGACGTCCCATGGGCTTGGTCGTCGTCCGTGGTCGCCGCCACTATTGCTGCTGCTGCAATTTAGCGAAAATATGTCGTTTGCATTCATGTGCGATGCAGCTGACGTGTAACTATACGTAGCCGGGTCGGTTATGAGCACGGACGGCGCTAGATTGATTGGGCCCGATGTCGACAACCGCAGGATCATACGAAGAACATACGACGCAGGCCAATATAACTAGGCTTATGGATCGAAGACTGCATGCGAGTATTCAAGTAAGTAAGTAAACGCTTATAGAGCGCCTAAAAACCAGCTGAGATGGCTTCATCTGCTGCAAAAGTTGACATGGCCAAAAACTTCTTAGATCAAGTAACTAACATGATAAGCAATTACACATTACCGGCTTGGTCCAGCATCATGTGCACCAATATAGGCCTACTCGTATTTTACTCGTACTCGTACTGCCGTACCCGTACCCGCAGATACAAGTGTACCCGCACATCTCTAGCACACATGTACACTGTGTCCCAAAAAAACATCCCCGACATTTTCAACTGTGTCTTGAAAACCAATTATCAAATTTTAATAATTTTTGGCACAAATATTCCTGACACAACTTGCCATCAGACGATCGTTCAGTTTCCCACCTCACTCAATGTATGCTTCTGCACTACCTAGGGAAAGCAGATCAAGCGAAATATGCATTAAAATAAACAGAAAACCTGAAAAAAACATCCCCAACATTATCGATCGTACCTTGAATAACGATTAGCAGATTTTAATAATAATTGGCAGAAATATTTACGACACAACTGGCTATGAAATAAGTGTTTTAGTTTTTACCTCACCCAACGTCTGCTTTTGCACTACCTGGGGAAAGCAGACC
>Ga0056128_1005619_pt1 | contig 15776 bp, 8 predicted proteins | sample WorMetLIZISLAND2_FD_71113 | JGI IMG/M metagenome (GOLD analysis project Ga0056128, IMG submission 71113) | Marine gutless worms symbiont microbial communities from Max Planck institute for Marine Microbiology, Germany - Olavius geniculatus... ...
CGCGTTCACCTCTGTCGGGTGGCAGGTAACACTGTGTGATCCCATATGACAAGTGACGCTCCGTAGCTCTGAGATGGGTTCGCTCATTAGGAGCTATATGCGACCTTTAACCTTTTAACCCCCAAAATTCTGCCAAATCTGACTGGAACACATGGGTTCAACATGGATATTTGAGCTTTTGTAACTTAGCGATGTTTATTGACGGAAAGGCGGGTAATATGCCAAAAGTTTTGAAATTGTGTGCCGAAGAAGCGTTCAACTTGCCTGTCTCAGCATTTAAATATTCTTTGCTTGATTTACACGAATCTGCTTCAACACTAAAATCATGCTAAATTGGCAGTAACACATGAATTTAAGTTGATTTTCATTCTGCATACAGTCATATATCAACAATCATTCACACATAGGCCCTACCTTGAGTTTAGATGAAATTCGACATAGGCAGTTGCCCAGCTTTTGCATTCATAACCGTCATCAGTCCTTTTAAGCAGCTGATCGATCGCTGGAGTCAGTGTGTTCAGGATCAGCTGAGTCCAGCATTCGATTAGCACACGTTTTAGCTGGTCAGTTACTGAAATTTTGTGACCATGCTATCTGTTGCAATGCCCCCCCACCGAATAATTCACAAAATTTAAATCTGGACTTTTTGGCAGTGAGTTTTTGAGTTCAGTGAACTCGGGCATATGGGAGTGGAGTGCAGCCAAATGCCTAATTTCAGGGGTAATGAAGATTTATGCAAATTAGGCAAAGAATATTTAAATAATTTGCTATGCATGTTTGGCCCTTTTTGTCTACAACATTCTAAAACTTTTGACATATCACACGCCTTTCTAATGGCAACCATCGCTGAGGTCCGGTTTTTTGGCCCACCCTGTACATGAGTCGGCATGATGAACAGATTAGCGCAACCTCCGGGAAATACTACGACTACTGTGGCGTGATATTTGCCATATCTTTCAGCTTCGCACAAGATCGAAGTCTTTCTGTAAAGTCTTTCTGTCTTTCTATAAGTGTGACCTTCTTGAATGAATCCCGCGACACCTGTAACCATTATTCCATGCATATTAATTTTGTATCCTTCAGTTAATCATCAATTTTATTCGGCTTGGACGACGTGCGTGTTCAGCGTGTTCGGGCATAACTCTGGTGGATATTTTTTCAATTTTTTTTATCCGCAAGTCAATCAAATAACATTTAGAAGGCCTAGAACTCGAATAAAAGGTAACTTGTGCCAGATTTTGATCCCGTGTGTCATCCATATGCTGCCGCATGTTAAGAACCGGCGTAGAGACCCACGAAGGGTCGAATTCAGCGGATCGTGGCGGCTCCTGCCTTTGTAGTGTGTCGCGGCGCCGTGAAATGCGACGAGCTGTTGCGTTTACCTCCCTCCACACATCATCCATCACGCCTCAGGCAGTTTGTGCTCGCCTATATCCCTGCCGCGGCATGCAGCTCCCGTCGCGTTTCTCGACTTGAAGCATTTCCTCGTCACGCCTGGTGCGCGGCCGCGCAACGTAAGTCGCCTAGCGTGACAACGACCGTCCGTCCGTCCGTCGGTGTGTAGCATTCTCGGTCTATAGCTGCCTACATATACCTGCAGCAACCTGGCGCGCCGCTATTCACTAGAACTCTGAGCGTTGCTCTGGAGCTATAGACACGCGAATAATTCCTCGGCGCTATAGCTGTTTGTGCCGGTCGCGCACCTGTCTGTCGCGACGGGTTGCCCGCCCAGAAAGACATTGCGAATAGCTCAACCTTCACTCTCATGTATAAGGCCTTCAGGCCTACACCGTGCGCTCTATCCGTCTGCATAACGAAATTCTATAGTGCCACGTAGATCACACATACACTGACCTCATGTAACCGGGGGCAGCTCGATAATCCGAAGTTCGATAGTCCGAAAGTTTTAGGGTTCTTTCATAGACACTTCTACAGACGTTGACTCAATCTGCGCGGCGCATTGCCTCTTAACTAAGATTAGCGTTAGGGATAGGGTTAGAGTGAGCTATGGTTAGTTAGTGAAAATGCACGTTGCTGTATACTCCTTCGGACTGTTGAACCTTCCGATTATAAACAATCCATGTAGCCTAAATGAACTGTATTAACTACATCGTGTCCGGTAAAAAAAGTAATCCCCTAGACGTCATGCAATAAAAATGTTAAATCCGAATGAATTTGAATAAAGTTTCCTACGCTTAATTCCCAATAAATTTCTGAAGCGACTGTCAAATTTCGTTAAAAATATTATTTCCTACCAAAGTTATTAAATGTTGAATAGCGTTGAACAGTTGTGTTTTAACTTGGTTTTATTGTGTTGTCTTATTTGTATGTTTTTTTTCTTTTTTTCAGTTAGGGTTCATGTAAGAGGCTCTTGCAGTCCTTTGTGCCCTTGTTCAAGCTCTTTCATTATTCATTTTGTCAATGCCTTTGTATTTGCTTGACTAAATAAATGATTTGATTTGATTTGATAACACAATATCTCCGTTACCAATATGGCGTTATGCAAGTAAACCCCTCTGTTAATTTACATTTGCATCACTCCAACAAACAACAGTTGATTCTAACAAAGCTTTACGCCAACAGTGCGCCATTTGTTGGCAATCAAACTGCAAAATTTCGGTTAAATCCGCTGAAGCAAACAATAGCTACAGCGACTTTTGCGAGGTCACCCCAAAATAATTAAGTTTCAGGTCTTTGTGGATAACGTTAGACACAAAGACTTGAAACTGAAGTGTTTTGGGGTGACCTCACAAAAGCCACTGTAGCTATTGTTTGCTTCGGTAGATATTGTTGAAATTTGGCACTTTGACTGCCAACAGATGATGCACCGTCGACCTATAGAATTTTGTTAGAATCAGTTGTTGTTTGTTGGAGTTACGCAAATGTACAGTAACAGCAGTGGCGTAGCCACAAATTTCAATTGGGGGTCCTCGTCCCTTTCCCCTCCCCTATCTTCCCAATTTGCCTCTCCCCTCCCTTTTCCCTTTCCCTTTTACCTCCCTCGTTCTCTTCCTTTGTTCTTCCCTCTTCCCTTCCCCTATAAAATAGGACCCCCTCCAAAAAATCCAGCTAGAGCGTCTTGGGGAGCGCTGTGAGCTCCCCCAGCGGGGTCTGGGGCGGAGCTCACTTGAAATCAAATTTGGTGCATTTTAGCTTTAAAAATGAGATCTGGTGGCAACGATTTTAATTATTTTAAACTAACCGAATTGGCCAATTTCGTGCAGTTAAAACGTATGCTTATGTTTCTGGAGGATTGGGGGGCCTGGGCCTCTGCCCCCCCTCTTGGCTACGCTACTGCATGAGTAACAGAGGGGTTTACTTGTGTAACGCGACATTAATAACGGAGATATTTTGTTACATGATATTCAACTATTAATAACTCCGCTAAGAAATAATATTTTTAATGAAATCTGGCAGTCGCTTCAGGAATTTATTGAGTGTATAAAACTTTATTCGAATTCATTTAGATTTGACATTTTTATTGCACGACGTTTAGGGGATTAGTTTTTTTTACCGGACACAGTGTAATGAGTGGCACAATAGTGACGGATAAAAATGGAGACAATTTGGCGGCAGCTACGTAGCAAAACTTGCGCTGATATTTCATCGTAATTAACTAAAAGCCAACGATGAATTTTCGCCTTAAACGTTCGCGTCAATTTTCGTGGGTTTTTATTTTTAATGCACTTTAATAATAACGTATCTCGATTCAGTATCCATATCTTGTGCTTAAGTAAGCTAGGTCCAATCTGTGTTTAAACTTTAGCGATCTTAAGATAGCAAACAATCAGGCTATGCATCTTCTTCTCTTGTTCTTTTTCTCTTCTATCAAGAAAATGATGATGAGGTTGCTATTAGATGTCTCTATTATTTTGACTCTGTCATGCACCGTGGCCATTATTTCGTCAAGCTGTAATGCTTCTCGCGTCAATGTCTTGCTTTATACTCTGTATCCATTTATTTGGTTGTCTTCTTTGATTCATCCTCCCGATTATACTGCAGATGGAACAGTTGAAGATCAAACGACTCTGCTTGATTCAGTGAATGCATGGCTACAGAGGAGAATGCTGTGCAGTCTGAGCACGGGGCGATGACGCGGTTCACGCGCGGGATGTTCCTCGATGTGACACCGAGAACACGTCTGCCGAGCAATGAGTATAGCCACTAACTGATCGATTTACGGCACTCGCCTGTCCAAACACCATTCGTCATCTAATTGCAGGACCGCCCGAAGGACTTATCTCTCACAGTCAACACTGTTGTGGATCTTACTGGTTGATCTCGCAAGCAGTACACTCGCGGTAGATGGACATTCCCGCCTAAACATTTCCCATCCACCTGTTTTCGAACATCGAGTACATTCCCTCGCCTAACCCCTTGAAACTGCAATCAATTTGTTTAATGTCGTGTTAGCGCGTATAAAAAAACAGCACTGGTAACGACAATAAAGGGAAAATGTCTGGGTGTCGTAAAAAATTGAGAGGAAAAACTATAAGGGAAACGTCCAGGGGGATTGTCAGTGTCTTACACCATGTACTCGTTATCATGGGTATCACGGGCATGAGAGTGTCGATAATGACAAGGAGTGGCACATTAAAAGAGTCACTCTTCTCGGGCTAGAGTCACTAAGTACCATGTATTTATTTTGTTTAAGAACGTGCACTTAAAGCGGCTACCAGCATGAGCCGGAAGGCTTTGTCAGTGTCGAGTTTTCGTTCTGTAATGCTGGAGAAGTTTCTTAGAGTGTCAGCAAAAAATCATTATGTTTTATCAATTGCAGCATTTTTCACGTAGTCCGACATGCCGGTAGGGAATGGTAAGCGATGTGGCTTAAGACAATGCTCCAAAATAGTAATCCATCCCACAATTTCTTGAAACAGGTCAAACTCAATCAATATCTGTACAAAAGGGAAAAAATTTAAAAATCAGTCTAAGGAATACATTAAATAAACAAAGTTAAAAATCCGGGGTTATAATCGCTGACTAAAGCCGACGGGAAGCTAAAATGGAATGCGAGCGGCAGTTAAGTTGAGCTAACCGACTGAACTGCAGTGTCTTCGACAGGAATTTCACTGGAATGCTATAAAAGTGAGCGCAGTTAAAATTTGTGCCAAAAAGACACCAATAAGTGCTCTAAAACTACAATGACTACATGTCCTAGTACGAGTCGGGGTGGGGCACAATTTATCTACACTACACCAATTCTGTTAACTGTTTCAACCGCAATGCTAGAGGAGAAGCATGCACGCAGCGTATCGCACCGAAACATTTTCAGGAAAGCGAAGCCACCGGCGGTCTGGTCTGGATTGGCCGGGGCAACGCGAGCTCGTCTCGGACGGATGACAAGACAAGGCCGTGGGAAAGACGACGACCGAGCAAGCAAGCGTGATTGAGCGGCGGCAGAGCGTCGAAAAGCGAAAGCACCGAGACAGGCGCGACCATGGAAATACACGGCACACCGCTCGGCCCGGGTCGGTGATAAACATTCCGGAGGAGCCGAGCTAAGCAGCAGAAACCGGATAACGCGACAAACAGAACCGAGCAACGAGCACAGGAGACCGGGACCGATCGACGATGACGACCGTCGCACGACACGGCCCATCTATCTCGCACGCGGTGCATGCCGGGCTGGGACGCAAGGCGGGGCCAGGAGGGCACCTTGCCGGGTCGGGTTCGCGGCGGCCGTAAGACGATACGCTCAAGCGACGAAGACGCTCGACAGACAGTTAGTTAGTTACTGAGTCAAACCGACAGCCAGTCAGCCACCAGTCAGTCAATGGTTCCGATGATGTATCGATCCAGGCAGAGCGAAGGACAGCTGCGAATGTGTCGACTGTCGACGAGTGACTTGACGACACGAAGACGATCAGTTCATGGTGTGTTGCCGCCCGCGACGTTCCACAGACAAGCCTGTCTGCCATGCATCCCCGTGTCATCCCGACCGAGCCCTACGGCGATAGGATGCTCGCGCACCGGGCGATCAGAATCAGATAGCATCGAAATTAATCAGGCATTTTATGGCGTCCGTCCGTCCGTCCGTCCGAACATCGGGTTTCTGTTAAATGGCCCAGCTGCTGCTGTGCCGAGCATACAGACCCACCCACGTACACTGTGTCCGGGCGCCACGCGCCGACATGAAAATGCCCGCCGGCGCTACCACTTTCATGGCGTACACCGCCCAGGTCGTGTCGGGTCCCCGTCTTATACATTCAGCGGATAACGATCGTTCTCACTGTCCGATGCAAGTAGCGCAAAGCGCGGTATTGCCGTCCCAAGTCGTCCGGCCGTCCGTCTGTAACGTTGTGGCCTTACAGGCTGCATCACTTTGAAAGTACTTACATGAATAGGGTCTTCGCTCCTCGAAGCACCAACATCGGAAACCTGGATCACCCAGAGGAACACCAAATGAATGAATGTACAACAGGAACTCAACCTGGATGATGGACGCCAGAGGGTTAGAGAGCATTAGACGTTAATTTTAACGTTATGCGCCATATAGATTCACGTTGTACCTTACTTACTTACTTACTTGCATCCTCTAATTTCGGGTGAAATACGTCGTCGCTCGCAATGTAGTTTTATTCACTAGTGTAGCGTTTCACGTCATTACAGATATACAAATGTAATGTAGAAAGTGGTTTGCCTTGAAGGTCGTTTCGTCAAAACGGGAAACGCCAAAACCCGGAAAAGAGTGATCTATAGGCCTAGGTCCAGGGTTCGTGTACTGGCGTAGGTTTGCCGTTCCCGGATCGCCTCGAAGTGGGTCAACTCACCCTCCTAACCTCATAGGGAGAGTACAAGCGTAGGGGGCCCGTAAACACAGACACATCGCGCTGTGGTCTTTGCTGCTGCGGTAGGGGGGGCGCTCTTGTTTATTCACACATCACTGCAGCGTTTTCGCGTTTCCGTGTCATGCGTACGTCGGCTGATGGTCCGCTAAATATTATTGATGCGGTTCATGGCAGTGGCAGTCGGCAATGCCACCGCTCGTCTCGGCCCACGCCTGTTATCATTGGCAGCGAACGAAAGTGCCTTGCCGCGTTATCTCTTTGCCCATCACACCGAAAATTCACGGCCGATATAACATAGCGTCCGGGTCGCCAAATGTCAACACAATATCTGCGTTTCGTCTGAATCATATAGGCCTAGTCGCCGCATTCTGTTTGAGATTATATCTGCTGAAATTACGGGAAATGCGAAACGGTGACGTTCTGTGAGTGAATTAGCGAATGCGCTTAGTTAAACCTACAGTCATTTTCAGACAAATAATTGCTTTATCAGTGATAAGTGTCTATTAAGTGTTCGCTTCGTATAAGCTACTACTGTTTCATCAAACTTGAAGATCATATCGTGCTACTGACTACGGCTGTCTGCCGCAAATACACAGTTTTGCTCGCGGCTTAGTTCGTTAAATAGATAAACCAGGTGTCACATATTCAGTAGCATATTAGGGTGTTTACATGATCGAGCAAACATCGAGCAGCTAGCTAGACGTTTTATGGTAATTAGCGTGCTAATGAAGAGGGCGGACGGGTTGTAATTGGAAGGCCTATATAACACGTGATCAACTGTAGGCTAAGAGCCTAAGACTAGGCCTACATTTGAGCCAGGGGCGGGGTTCCAATAAGCCTGCTTGAGCCAGCTTGATGTTTGCTCGATCGTGTAAACACCCTATAAGTTTGGTCTTCCAGTGGTCGACGGAGCTTGCCACGGCATATGCTACGGCACCGTGCAGTTCAACGTGAAAGCCGGCGAGCAAGTCATTCTAGGAATGCGGGCGACGACAGTCGGCATCGGCAGGGTGACACCGCCGCCCCTACCGAGTACCGACAGGCCACCGTCTCCCTCACTCACTCTGGAGGAGCGCTGGGTGGGTGGCAGCTTGCAGTTAGACCTGCGGGCGGTCGACAGAATTTACTGGGCCTCCTCTCTACCATGCAGTGGCGGTGGCGGTGCTGTGTTGACGTTGGCAGAGCAGCGGCCCTCTCTTGAAAGGTCGCTGCTTGTGCTTGCTATATGACGCCGGTGTCACATTAGAATGTATCCCCCGTGAAAAATCTGCCCGAGAAAGATAATCACGGAATTGATATGCCTCCCTCCTTATTAAAATATCGCCGGCCGCATAATAAGTCTCCCGGATTTTTGCCCGTAAATTGTCGGTAGGGGGAGACTTTTCTGGAGCGATCCTATACTGGGACACCGGCGCTCGCTGTGCATGGCAACACAGTACACTTAGCGGCCAGCAGCGCAATCGGTTCACACGGAAACCATCATGCACTTGCGACTAACTGGTCGGGCGGTAGCGGATATCGAATTCTGCGACGTACAGGAAAACGACACCAGACCAGACCGCACGACACGAAGTTGCTCCATCTGCCCTATCTGCCAAACTGTCAAATACTGCGGAAATTATTTTTCCAATACCGTTAGCACGGTGCCACCCCAGTCCGTGTTTTGGTTATTAAGCCTACACGGCTACACGTCGAGATGATAGTTTTAAACAGCCAGCCGGGCGTTCGGTAAGTTCTGCAAACGTAGACCTATAGACACACAGGTGCTCTATACCTGTCAGACAGTTACAAGTATTTCCGTCCCAAGTTTTCGAGGACAAATCAAGAAAGGAAATCTGGCTGCACGTGTTTTAAGAATCAGCTGCTGCCTAATGTAAAGTTTCGACCGACTAATGTGAAGAATAGGTCAACTGCTACGAAAGAGAAAGTAGTAGCGCATGAGCGAGTGGTACAAAACAGTAGCAGTCGGCATGCGATCAACTCTCTGCAATATAGGATAGGCCTAAGGTATACTTCTAACGTTATACAATTGTCAAATTATTCGACTTTGTATTCCAATATTATCTGTTGCGTGTTTTACTTTTTACGTGTTTCGGAAAACGTTTGAGTCTGAGTACGTGGAAGTCGTTTGATTAGCGAAGCCACATGTTTAAGTAGGCCTAATAGGCCTATAGTTGGCGTCACTGGGCTTGCCGCTCCAAAAACAATTATTTCCGTCCTGCGTTTAAAAAAGTGCTGATTCTATTTGATTGTGATTGAGTGAAGTATTTTTTCCGGTTTAACCCCAAGATATCCAGTCCGTACACTACACATCTGGAAAGTGCCTTGAAGTGGATCGACTCGCCATCCTAATCTCAACTGAACGGGAAATGGGGATTAAGTAACATATGAGCTGCGTGCTACGGGCCGAAGACCTACTATAGTAGTATAGCAGATTGGAGCGGTGGTATTTGATCTCCGGAGTGCAGAACGCGGCCCGTAGGTCCAAGTGTTCGCGGATTGGTGCGCTGCGGTATCATTAGCTCATCCCAATCAGCTGCAGCTTCCAAGATTGCAAAGCGTTTCTGGTCGCGAGCTGACTCATATAAGAAGCGCTTCTTCAAGGAGGCCTAAACACTGGCTTAGCCATAGGGGACACTCATGGGAAGCCTACTCAGTTACTCAAAATAGTGTCAAAAATGCACCAAAACGCTTCATTTTCGCACAAAAAAATCCAAAAATTTGCTGCGGAGGAGGCACCCCTCTCACATCCCACCCCTAAGTGCCCCTCTACATCCAAATCCTGACTATGCCACTGGAACTAACGGACATTACTTTTAGCTTCAGTGCTTTGTTGTATCGTCGCACCATTGTTATGTTCGTATTTTGCATTCTTATATCACAATTTTATACAATAGGCTGTGCAGCTATAAAGCTATTGACGTGGTCAGGAATAATCTCATTCGGTCATTCTATTTCAGAGTGTTGCACAACATTCTGCATGTAAATTCAACAGGACAATAAATCCACGAAATTCCACTGATATTGCGGAACAAGCATAATAGCGTAGGCATACGCTTCATAAACGTTCATCATGTTACCTCTTTAAAAATGGCGCAAGGCATGTAGTACTAAGTGCACAAAAGTGAACGCATTATATCAACAAAACAAAGCCAAGTTTACAAAAATAGCGTATGTGGTAAAGCCTAATGGCTATCAAAATAGAAATAAAATGCGCCTCTACGACTATACGCGTTCAATCATAACGTATACAAGCAACTACAGAATGCAATATACATCATCAGTTAACAACAAACGTTATATGCAAGTTTATATGCATAAATCCTAATAATAAACTACAAGTGATGCAATGATACAAAGTCGGAAGGCATACGCTGATAAACAATAACTGTGAAAGCAAAATATAACACGGCATGTACAGTATGTATGGACAGCAATTGGTCGATAACTTTACAGGAAGACAAGGAGTCTATTTACAATTATTCACCGAGTCACATCATCTTTAAGTCGTATTCTATCGGAGATGCATTTCCCTTCAAATATGAGTGAGCGAGCGAGCAGGGTTTAACGTCCCACCCGACACAGTAATAATGACAACAGTAATAACAATAATGACAGTTGTAATAATTGCTGTCTACTGAAGGACAAGGAGTTTGAAATACCAAGCACCACTAAGTTGGAGACAGAAGCGAAGTAATATTCAGCATCACCTCAACTATGCTAAAAACTGGAACTATTTTAGTTTGTAACACAATCGTATAGACGCCAAAATAAAGCAATAAATGGAATGAAATTTGCTGCAAAACGTCACTCTTTCATTGACTAAACATTTCCCCTGATAAAGCAGTGGACAGCTGTTTAGTAAGGGCTTTTTGCGAAACGAATGTCAGTAAAACGTTTTCAGGCAGTGCAAATAACATGAGTAATACATAAACAAGACAGTCTGTTTCATGTATAGTTAGTAAACAATTAACAGAATGGGTGAAAATTATGTACAGAAATTAGCAACGTTAATCGAAACTTCCAACTTACGAATCAATTTCATACGTACACAAATTCCCACACACTAGTTTCACACCACACGCCATCATCATAGCATAAATGCAACACAAAAATAAAAACTGGCGAACCATAGACAAATGAATATATTTAAGAATCATCAAATTATTTGATAATGACTCTACTGCTTGTTTGGAATGCATCATGAATTTAGAATGAGAATTGAAAACAACATTACATGTATCAAAATACGTTTGCAGAATGCAACGATGGAAATGGGTGAAAAAAAGCTGGCGCTAACGACACTGCGGTCAAAAATTTATGTAACTGTAAAGGAAAAACTGAGAAAAAAGTGTAAATACGTTACCAACACTAGAAAACACTCAAAAGTCCAAACCTCATCTATGGAATGTGTTTACTTTCGGTTATCTATAACGACAGTTAGTGCAATGCAGTTAAGATCCGAATAATTGTGGAAATAATTCTAAGATCCGAATAACCATCTCGGTTTGCCACCTCAATCTACAAATTCTTCCTTGAGCCAGGTCCACTCTAAAATTTCACAACCAAAGGATAAGAGTGAAAGCATGACTTCTCTCCTTTGATGGAAATAATGACCTAAAGCCAGTATTCCAGAACGGTTAATAGGCAAATGACGTAACGCTTCAGCAAGTGAATTAAATCATACACAATGCATAAATTGAGTAAAAAAAGACATAAAACTGAATGTTAGCTTCACAGTACACATCCAAGAACATCGGAAAACATCAGAAATAAGCAGATTCACAATACACGCAATAATCAGCATCGAATCTGTCCGTAATGTGTAAAAAATGAACAAATGAAAACGTCTAACTGTTTTGTAAGCAACGCTTCTGCAGTTGATGTTACTCAACAAAGTCGAACCAACAAGAACATAAACAGTCACCAAGAGATTAGACAGATGAAATGCCTGAACGTACGAAAGTAATGAAATGAACACAAAACAGCTTTTATTACGTCCTGAGAAAATTCTTACAGTCAGGGGGAGCACTATAATCCGAAGGTTCCTGAGTACGAAAGTTTTAAAGATTTACCTACTTTGACTAATCCCCACATTTCCTCTCAATTATGGCTAAAATTAGTGAGATTGCATGCTGCATGCAGTATACACCTTCAGACTATAGACACGCAACCCTAAATGTATCAGTCAGCCGCGCAAACTTACTGCACAGAACGAAGATTTAATAGAAGCCTTGAAAATGAACTCGATGGAAAATGCCGTCAGATCTCGCACAGAAAGTATATTACTACGAATGCAATCAGTGGGCTATTATAAGTCGTTCTGTCCGGCAGCTGGCGTTACGTCCGTAGCTGCAGCAGCTGACAGTGGCAACACAGCAGCATCATCAGCAGTAGCATCACTGCAGCAATCGTCCAGCAGCAAGTCTGACTCTGGTGGTCTCGAGGTCAGGTCGTCGTCCTTGTTCGGTTCCGCGTCGAAGTCCTGCGAACTTGACGTCATCTCGGCGTCAGCGCCGGCAGCGAAAGTCTCCACGGCGCCCGGCGGCTCGCTGCTGCCACCCGGGAGCGGTGCGGTCGCCTTCTGGTCGGAGTGCGTGTCCCGCATGTGCTGGCGCAGGAACTTGTTGGTGGCGAACCGCGCCGCGCAGAACGGACAGACGGTCGACTTGGTCGGGATGCCGAGGTGCGTACGCAGGTGTACGCGCAGGTCGTACTTGTACTTGTACGTGCGCGTACACAGGTGACACTGGAACGGGCGGGCGCTCGTGTGCACCGGCAGGTGCTCGTGGTACTTGGACTTGAACAGGAACGTCTTGTTGCAGTAGTCGCAGCGGTAGATCTTCTGTTCGCCCCCCGCGGACGCCTGGTTCGGGTCTCCTCCACTCGTCCCGGCAGTAAGCTCGACGCCGAGGGCGGTGCTGCACCCAGCGCGCTTGGAGTCCGGTGTGAGCGGCGCAATGCGTGGCGAAGCACCAGTCCCAGACATGAGCATGGCGGCAGCGCCGGGCGGCGGCGGAACAGGTGATTTCATACCGAGCAGGTTGTGCAGGGACGCGTTGAGCGGAACGCCGGGTATGGGTAGGCCGACCGGCATGGCGAGTGGTCCGGGGGGTGACATGAGCGTCATCGGGATGTGACCGGCTGCGGCGGCGGCGTACTGGGACGCCAGTCGTCGCGCCGCGGTCGCCATCGCTTCGGACGCCGCCGCGGACGGGGTCTCCCGCTTGATCCACAGGGACGGTGGCGTGGACTCAACACCCGGCACGGCGGCGGTGGGGCGGTAGTACGGCGAACTCTGCAGCCGAACGTCACTGACAACCGCGGCAGCGACCGTGTTGTTGTTGGCGGAAATCTGACCCCGCGACGACGACGCCGACAAATGTTTTCCACTGGCGTTTAGCAGCCGCTGTCGAATCACGTTCCGCACCTGAGCCGTGTAGTCGTGAGGTGACGACAGCAGCAGATCGTTGCCACCACCGGCTCCGGCGCCGTTCGACGACGCTGCAGGAGTCTTGGAGGGAGTCTTCCGGCGTGGGGACTGCCCCACCACCACGACCGAGTCGTCAGCCGCGGCGCCCTGGAGCGAGTTACTGGTCCGGTTCAGCGACATGTCGTGGATGGCGCTGTCGTCGGCGCTGCTGTCGTCTTCGCCGTTCAACTTGGTGCCGCTGGATTTGCCGGCGTCAGGGCTGAACGAGCCAGTGCCTCCTGACACGTTCTGCATGGCGGCGGCTTCGTCGTCGTCGACTAACATCGATGACGAGTGATCGTCATCATCGATGTCTTCGTCGTCTTCCACTAGGCTGCGTTCTTCGTCATCATCATCACTGTCGTCGCTGATAGCGGGCGCGGGCACTGTTAAGACGTCTCGAGGCGTCCCGGCGGATCTCAGGTTGTTGTTAGTGTCCTTCGTCCGCTCAGTCGTCGCGGCGCGACATCCACGCGACTTGGTCGACGGAGTGCACGTCGGCGCGACGTACAGATGTCCTCCGTGGTCACTCTGCCGCAGAGAACCGACGTCCACCGACGCCGACGTCGGCGGACTGTCACAGTCGCCGTTGACGAGCCCGGCGAAGCGCTCACACAGCTGAACAACGGTCGTCCGGCCGCCGTGAACAGTCACGCAGACCGTGCCCTCGATCAGCACCGACGTGACGCTACCGGTCTCCTTCTTCCAGAGTTCCAGGATGGCGCCGGCGAACAGGTGGCGCAGGCGCTGCTGATGTATGTCCGGCGGCGACCCCGGCATATTGAGGCACTGTACAGACGAACGCTTCTGAACGTGCTTGTTTGTCTGCTGCCACTGCAACCACACCAAAGTACACCGTCGTTAATGAAATCAACGACAATCAATGAAAATATTCAGTTCGGGATGTTGTGTTGCGGTCTAGTGCCAACATAATGTGGGGCCGTCTACCTCAGCGGGAGACGTTCGCACCAATTTTGGCTTCTCTGCGCCTTTAGTTTTCGACTTATACGAGTGCTTATGGGACCGACAGTCGGACGGGAAAGAGCTGTATAGCAACCACGTAAGTTACGTAAGTAAGCTTAGTCTTAAAATGCGTAACAAATTATTAGTCACGCCAGCGCCAAGAAGCAAATGTTTCTCCTTTTCCGCCACCAAGCCAACTGGCCGTCTAGAACGGCAGCCACAAGCCGAGAACTACAAGTTCATGATAATTAAGGCCGATATAGCGCTGGCGTGCAAAGTTCTCGCCAGCAGCCGAGTGGCCGAGCAGCGGGGTAGCAACTAGCAACCGCGTGACAGATATGCAAATGATAATGCAAATCTACGGCGACACAGAGTCGGCCTGGCTTCGCGGGGGAGCTAAGCAGTTTCCTGTCACTGCCTGCATACAGTGCACGGCGTTTGCCAGGTGGAATGTGGCAAGCAGGCCATATACCAATGACTCTTATCAGCGTTGCACCATAGCAATCACAACAGGCCTACTGCCAGGATTGGCAAATTATTTTCAGCTCGCTTTCCGATAGCGACAGCGGTGCCCGATAATGGCCGATATATTGCTAGAGTTAGGGATTTTAGACTACGATAGTGCGATGTTAGGACAGCGTGGTAAGTGCTCTCAAAATATGCGAGAAGCGTTCAGCGTACCACGTACCACTGTTTTCATGCCCGGTTTGTGAAACGAGGAGTAAGCAAAAACTGCGTTTTTTGGCAACAACAGCTAATCCAGGATTAAAACAAACGCAAAAATTCGCATTTTCTACCAGCATATGAACGTCCACCGGCTTACTGACCGCAAGAGTGCTGCCGTACAGTGTAAAACTTGCAGTGGTAAAAATTTAATATGCTGCATTAGATCACTTAGTATCTGTGATTAGTGTCTGATAAATATCTTGATTTTCCTGTAACGCATTAGGCCAGACAGTGCCTGCATAATTACCTATGCCCTTGCCTTCACTCACGTGGCAACGCCAGCGCGACATAATCAGGGGCAGCCAGTGGCGTAGACAAGGTGTCCCAGCCCCCTTCCCCCAATCCTCCAGACAAAACATAAGCATACGTTTAAGCTGCACTAAATTCGCCCACTTGATCAGTTTATTCGTGGGAAAATAATTAAAATTGTTGCCACTAGATCTCATCTTTTAAAGCTAAAATGCACCACATTCGACTTCGGCTGGGGCCCCGCCCCAGACGCCGCTGGGGGAGCTCTCAGCGCTCCCCAGGCACCTTAGCTGGATTCTAGAGGGTCTTACTTCTGAGGGAAAAAGGTGAGGGAAAGGGGATAGGACAGGGAAGGCAGAGGTAAAAGGGGGATGAAAGGGGAGGGGAGAGACGAAAGGGGAAGGAAGACGAGGCCCCCCACTTCAAATTTCTGCGGCTTCTAGATTATGGCATACAGGGTAGTTTGCTGCAGTGGCTAAAAAAATTTTTTGTTGATCGTACACATCGAACAAAAGTTGGTTGTTGTATATCTGACGCTGCTGCTATGATAAGTGGGATAATACAAGGTAGTGGCA
>Ga0056128_1005624_pt1 | contig 15773 bp, 18 predicted proteins | sample WorMetLIZISLAND2_FD_71113 | JGI IMG/M metagenome (GOLD analysis project Ga0056128, IMG submission 71113) | Marine gutless worms symbiont microbial communities from Max Planck institute for Marine Microbiology, Germany - Olavius geniculatus... ...
AGGACAACCTGCGTATGAAATTTTCAGCATTCAACGTGGATTTTAGCTGTCCAAGTCCCGACCCCCTAGGTTCAAGGAGGCCGGCGCAGGCGGGCGTCAAAGACAGCTACCCTCCTAAAAGTGGTTATTTTACCGCAATTTTCTCGCGTAGCGTAAAAATGGTGGCAGATAGGTACATACGTGCTGCTTATCATAACAAGCACTGGTGACAGGCTTTTTAGATTTATCAACATCGATGACCTTGAACGACCTTGAACCCTAAAAATATTGATTTTAAGCGATTTTTTGGCGATTTTTGTCTGCAAAAGAGTGAATTGCGACAAAATGGATGGAGATAGACTGCGATTACCTGCGAACAGGAACTGCTATAGGCTTTCGCGCGTCTCATGAGCTTTGCTCAAATTACTTGTTAACTTGACGGTAAAGGCTGATTCATGATAACTGTGTATGGCAACATTAGAACACTGCATTATATTGGATCGTTTGTCTATTTGTCTATCTCTGTCTGTATTGTTGGGACGGAACAGAAATTTGTTCAAGGTTGTGTCATGAGGCAAAGATTTTTGGGTCAGGTTGGATCGTGAGTCAAATTTTTACATGCAGCAGCAGCTACTGCTGTAGCACGTCTTAGACATTGCAATTCTGTCTATCTGTCCGTCTGTCCATCTGTCCGTTCCTTGGGTGGATCAGTCAAAAATGGTGCAAGCTAGGATCACCAAATTTTCACCATCGGCTGCCTGGAAGACTCTAGTTTCAGGATCCGTAAAGCTTTTTCGTAAGTTTGAAAGGGTTCACCCCCAGCTAGGGTGCTAAATGATAAGAGGGTGGGGAAAATTTGCGATTTTTAGCTAATACGGTGTTGGCTGAGCGAGACATATTGCACCCTCTGGTGAGTACAAGTAAAACACTATAGATAATTGTCTGCCAATCGTCTGGCGCCTTCTGTCGACTGTAAAAAACTGAGCTTTCAAACGTGCACTGTTGTTGTGTGTTTTGCTTTGCGTTAGCTGGGCTTTTCTTGTGGTGTTATGTTGAGTCAAGAGATTTCTGGGTTGAATTGCAAGATGAAAGATCTCTGGATTGGGTCACTATCCAAACATTTCTTTATCGGTCATGGGTGGAGATTTCTTGGTTGGGTCATGGATCAAAGTCCTCTGAGTTGACTGATGAGTGAAAGATTTCTGGGTTGGGTCAGGTCAGGTCAGGTAAACAGTCAAAAACATATTTGTGTTGCATGTGTTGTCATGTCCAGCTGGTGTTTGTCTGTCTGTTTTCTGACAACACAAGTTCTCGTCTGCAGACCCTTGCCATCGACTTTGTCTACCACATGTGTCTCAAGTATGCATTACTTTTGTTTGTGCAACTCTCTTGTATGCATCTGTTGTTTGTGATTCACTCAGTTGAATTAAGCTCAAACGCTACTATGCTGAAAGCAAATGTGAATTAAGCTTGCATTCCTCTTACTCTGATTAGGCTTTTCACAGGTATAAACGTGATGTATTAGCATTGATTGATTATGTGGTCTATTTTACAAAAGTTTTTGAGTCAAACTTATCAGAAAACATTGGAAAAATCAGGCTTACAGAATTCTTAAGAAAAAGATGTGATTGTAAAAAAACATGTCAAAAAACTTAGGCATAACTAAGTTGCTAGTTTAGAATGAACTTAAGAACATCTTAGCAAAGTCTGAGGCAAAGTCCTAGGAAGTTTAATAAGTTTTAGTCATGTTTCTCAATGTTGCAACAGTTGTTGGTTTCATTTTACTAGAGCCATGAATTGTTAAAAGTAATCATAATATTTGTTGTTAAGACAGCTTTAGCCAACTTTTTTTTATCTTCCAGAATGTGCTTGCATTGACCATGTAATTTGCTTTTTTTGTAATAAATTAGTCAGTAAATTTGTGATTAAAAGCAGTTTTTCACTAAACTGAAACATGTTTAGTCATTGATCATCGTAACATTTTTGTTTAACCAACATATTATTAGTCCGCTTAGAAGCGATAGCTTTTTGAGCAGAGTTATGTTTTGCCGCAGATGTTTTTTATTTATTTGTCAACTCGAGATCTCCAAGATGCGTCGGCCGATCGGCGTGAAATTTTACATGGTGATCAGTTCTAGGCCAAATTTTATAGTGCCAGCAGTCCAAACTTTTGGAGGCCCACCCCCAAAAAATTTTAGGGGCCAAAAACATCAAAATTTGGCCCGATTTTGGACGACTTCAAATTTCAGCAGTGAATATTTCTGGAACGGATGAAGATATTCATACCACGATTCCTCCCGCATTGGATGAAAAAGTTCAGTGAACTTAGGTCCATTAATACAGAGATTAAGCGGTGAAATAGTACCCACCCAAATTAACTTTTTTGGAAGACCATATTTTGGCGCCTAAGGGGTGCTGACCCCGAAATTTTTACACATGCTAGAGAATGACCAAGTCTTAATGGTGCACCCCTCATCAGGGACAGAGGTCCCCCTAACAATTTTTTTTCAAAGGTGGGTCCAAAATTGGCTTAAATTTTAGCAAGTGCACACCTATAACTTTGGGGTTAGTGGGAGTAGCCCCATGATACTTTGCCACATGATGGGCCTTAAGGTGGGCATGATCACTTATGTACATATTTTTGGGGGCCTGCAGCAACTGGACATCTTTCACCAGCGCAACTTACGGAAGATTCTAGGCATTACATGGAAGGACCATGTGACTAACATGGAGGTGCTAAGCCGGACTGGGCATCGAAGATTACAGGACATTGTAGCAGAGAGACAACTTCGGATGGCAGGCCATATCATCAGGATGCCACCTGGACGACCAGCCAATCACGCCGTGTCATGGACCCCTCGTGGTAGTGGCAGACGACGAGGTCGTCCAACGAAGTCTTGGCGGTCTACGTTTAAAGAAGACTTGGTGGACCGAGGAGTCGATTGGAACAGCGTCCGGGCTGTGGTTACAAACAGAAGCAGATGGTAAACTCTTGCTGCCCATTGTTCTGTCAAGGACTGGAGGATCTGAGTGTTTACTGTAAGTAAGTGCACCCCAGAAATTTGGGAGGGCCAAAAAGTCGAAAATTCAGCCCGATTTCAGACAACTTTTGAGTTTAACCATGAATATCTTACAAACCGATCGAGATGTCAAAAATCGAAAACAAACTTGATTGACAACGATCCCCGCTGGGTTCAGCAGAAAAAATTTGGTGAATTTTGGTCCACTAACAACAAAGTTGCAGGCGCGGGGGCCTGTGTAAATAGGCCCAGTGTAAATCCACAATGTGCGTTCTGCGTAATTATGGTAATGCATTTGACTGTTGGCCACGTGACTTTGCTAGCGGGAAATTTCAACCTTCTGAATTAACCCCCCTAATCGGACTTAGGGTGCTGGGCAGACTCACGTTGGGCTTTGCCCCAAATTTCTAGTTTATAATGAAGTTTTTCCATGTTAAACCATTGACAAGAAGAAAACTTGCAAATTGTTGTGGCATTACTACTTGTATATGCCGAGAGTCATTGCTATCACTTAAAAAACAGTATCAAGCCACTGTGGGTTTATATTTTCACCATGTTTGCAATATATTGTTTTAATTTGGTGACATTTCTGGCGGAACTGTAATTGATTTGATTGATGTTGTCTGTTGTTAGCACTTCTGATGCAAATTTCTCACCTGTTGGAGCTCTGCTGTTGTCTGCTGTGCAGAAAGTAGTCAATGACATTAAACATGTGAGCACTTTTTATCTTTTCATTCATGTGATACTGTGGTTTCATACCAGGCTCACCTAGGTCAGCTCAGCCTTTCATTCTTCTTGGATAATGAAATCAAATAGGCCTACTAGCCTGCATGGCTGGAGTTAAGATGTGCCATGTTCACCTGCATCAGGTGGTAGGTCATGGTAACTTGAGACATGGTAATTTGACAGGAAAAAAGCTTGGAAAAACTGAAATTTGATCTGAACATTCCACAGAGCAGGACTAATCAATGTGCTAAGTTTTAATTCAAACATCAAAGCTGATTGTTGACTAAGTTCTGTATTGTTACATGATATGTTCCCATCTGTGTTTTTTTGTCACAGTGCTGCACATTGATACGTTTCAGGATGCAAAGCTGAGAAGTCGAGCATATGTAGCGATGGGTCGGATTGGCAAACGATCTCCGCGACTGTTTTCAGCTGACATCAGCATCGTACAGTCACTGTTTAATGCTTTATCTCAGGTATCACACTCGTCTCTCAGTCGGTCACTTTAAAGAATTTTGCATTATTGTAATGTATATTTCAAAAACTTTTAGTTTGCATATTATTTTCAAGTTCTTAATCCAAGCATTTTCAGGACAAATGAAAGCATTTGTTCTCTGCAAAAAGAAAGCAGTTGGCAGTGGGCACAGAAAAATTGAACGACAGAGCTACTGATGTTGAGTTTTTGAGCAGAGTCATACATTTTAAAACAGAAATTAGTTGGTGTTTGTGTAAGTGGGAGGCAGACACTATTCCGACAGATGCCATTCCGAGTGAAATTCACGTCGACAGACACGTCGTTACGCTTTACATTTACATTCACCAGGGGGTGACAATTAAATGTGTAATGAAGTACGATTTTGCACTTGGTGAACTTTATCTGGTTCACTGATGTCAAACTGCCTAAAGTTTTACCATTGCAGCCACAAAAAAATGCCCAAAACGATCACTTTCGCACACTTGTGGTGATAGCTTGACTTTTACACCTTTTACCAAGACAGTGCACCAGCACGCACTGCTTGGCACAAGTTAGCTTACAATATAGGTAATAAGTTTGACGGTGGTGGACGTAACTAAAAAATTTGCCAACTGGCCATCAGTAATGGTTTACTTGGTAGGCCTGTGGAGCTAGTTGGTCAACTGGCGATCTGTGAAGCTACGGCCGAGATCATCAGTCTCTCGGTCATCGCTATTTTGACAGCCGCTGTGCCCCGCAGGTGGCTGTCGGAATAGCGACTGTCAGAATAGAGTACTGTGCCATGTGTAAGTTGTAGTTGATTTTTCTGTCTTCGTCGACATTTAGATTCTAGAGTAGTCAGAGACATTATGTTTTGGATTGCTAGTCTGTCTGCATTCATGTGCATATGTGAATGCATTTCAGTATCAAGCATTACTAGACACAGCTTCACCAAATTTTTAGCATCGATGCGTTCTGTCACAAAGCTGAATTCGCCAAATCTTGGGGGCATGAACGTTAAAATTTGTGGTCAGATATATTGAACGCTGCACTTTAGCAATATTGCAAGTCTGCCAGAAAAAAATGCCACTTTATTTCTAGCATTAATGCATTTTGGGAACAAAATGTATGCATAGAACTTTTGGGTCAAAAGGTCAAAGATTAATTTCATGATTGGGTTAGATGTCTGTGTGAGTTTTTGTGACAGACGATGACGTCCACATCATTTAGTTGATTGTTGAATGTTTGAGATTTCTGGTAGCTTGTAGTTGGTTTCTGATTCATGTTGTCTGTGGATTATCTTGTGTTGAAGGAGCAGGGTGAGATTCAGTCATCAGTTCAAGAAGCTCTGTCACTACTGGTCGACTGTTTCAACACTGATACCATTGATGCTGCTCAGCTTACGCAGCTAGAGGCCCTTGTACTACAGAGCATTGAACAGGTTAGGCTATTGTGCAATTATTTTGATAGGCCACATGACAGGTCTTGCCTTTCTCTCTCTCTCTCATTCCCGGTCAGGGGGTGGGTCACCACACCGATCCGCTCCAAGAAGTCCCAGAGACGTCAAGAGTCCGTATTGAACTTTCCTCCTGGCCAGATGTCCCATCGGGCCTGGTTGTGAGCTGGACACTGTAGCACCAGGTGCTCTGCCGTTTCGTCAGCGCCGTTGCAGTGTGGACAGGTGGCAGAGTCCCGGCGCCTGATACAGTGCAGATATCCTGCCAGCAGTGGAGAATAACCACTGCGTAGTTGGGTCAATCACGTTGCCAGCGCTGGAACTGGTTGACACTGCTGGCGAGCACCCTATGGATTCTGGCATGTAGGTCGCTGCGATGTCTCTCGTCAGTGACACTCTGTTGATGCTATTTGATGGCCGCGCAGGCAGAAATGGAATCCATAGGTGTCGAGGACTGTGGTAATGTAGTCTCTTGGCTTCAAGGTTGGCTTCAGTGTTGCTTTCCAGATCCACATGTCCCGGAATCCACTGGACATTGACTAGGTTTGACGAACCAATGGTTGCAAGAACCATCCAAATGGAGCTGCATATGGTGTCTGTCTGACGAGCAGCATCTTGAGCGAGGCGTTGGAGTAATGGCTTGGAGTCAGTGAGGACTTTAACACCCTGGCAAGCTTGATAATCCTGTAAGATGAAGACTGCCTGTAGACCAGCAAAAACAGGCCATAGCCTCAGCACTGAACTTGGATATTTCGTGACCTGCAGGACTGGCCTTGGTCACCCGCAGAGTACCCCAGACAAAGATGGCTAAGCCAGCTCCACCGTCGCCATTTACAGACATCGACCCGTCTGTCCACAAGTGGATGTCTGCTAAAGAAAGGGTGGCAAGTGTCCGAGTTGCGGCTATGATTCTGGCTGATGGCAAGGCCACGTTGAGCTGATGATCTTCTACCTCAAGCCCAAGATGGATATTGGATGGACAGGTCTATCCATGGTGGTGGTGGGCCCAAGGTGGTCAGTTCTACTGAGGCTCTGTTGATGCCTGCTACTTCATCTGTTTGTCTCTTTAGTTTTGTACAGACATTTAACTCAAAAAAATAGAAGGCACAGGAAAACTAAGGAATGGTGGAAACATTCCACATAACCTATGTGCCAGCTAACCATTAAAAGGTCGAAAGTTGCAGTATGCAATACCTTGCTGATAATATTTTTTTTACTTTTGTCGCCCTAAATAGATGAGTTGAAACGTCTGTGCACTGGTAGTCACAGAACTTTCTTATTACTACGTCAGTGTTGCTTACTAAAATTGACGATGCATTTGAATTTGTTATGCAGAATGCATACTATTGTTAACTTTTTTCTCTGGGTGCATCTCTAGTACGTTAATAGTAATAGTAGTAGTAGGAGTAGTAGTTAGTAGTTGTTGTTGCGACTCTGGCAATCCATCAGTACACTGCTAGGCCACGGATGTCCACCAGCTAATGACGACATCAGTGCAGAGTCATTTCACAAGTTTTTCGAGGACAAGGTGGCATCAGTGTGTGCATCAACAGAGTCTTCGCCGTCGCCGACTACAGTTTGTCCCTGGTCCTTTTGGTGTATCGTGGAGGGCGTCGTTCTGGCAGCGTTTAAGATGGTATTCATCTCACCACGCTTAAAGAAACCAAGGATAGATGTCACAGATGTTCGGTTGTTCCGGCCAATCTCAAATCTCTCTGTTATCTCCAAGCTACCTGAAAGGCTGGTTGCACGTCGTCTGCTGAAGTACCTGATTGTCAACAATCTGCTACCCCAGTTTTAGTCAGTGTATCGCCCACATCATTCTGTCGAGACTGCTGTTGTCAAAGTGCTGACATATATCCTACTGGCGATCGATAGCAGCGAACTTGCAGGTCTGGCGCTATTGGACTTACCCACTGCTTTTGATACCACGACGTGCTTTTGCAGCGACTACAGATAAGCTATGGTATTGATGGCACGATATGGATGTGGTTCACTTTCAATACGTCAGAGTCAGATTCGACCTATCGCCAGTGACATTCATGAGATATGGTGTACCACAGGGATCTGTTCTAGGCCCAATATTATTCCTGCTGTACACAGCTAATCTTGTCAAGCTGGTCCAGTCCTATGGTTTTTCTGTGCATCTGTATGCTGATGACATTTAGATATATGGCTTCAGTTCACTCTCCTCAGTTGGCCAGCTGCAGATGCGCAGGTCGGCCTGTGTTGACACCGTTGCCAACTGGATGTCATCAAATCGACTGCAGCTTAATGCCATCAAGACAGAGTTCCTATGGTGCACATCAGCTTGGCGGCATAATCATCTTCCTACTTCACCATTCCAAGTGCGCAGCGATCACATGACACCATCTACATCTGTTCGAGACTTGGGCATATATCTGGACTCTGATGTCAACATGCATTCCCAAGTCTCACAAACTCTCTCGGCGTGCTTCGGCATTCTGAGGCAGTTACGCAGCATTCTTCATTTGGTGTCTCTCTCGGTCTTCCAATCTCTCATTGCTGCGCTGGTGCTGACAAAGCTTGACTTCGGAAATGCTACACTGTCTGGTATACCATTGTTCCAGCTAGATCATCTTCAGGCGGTCATGAATGCTGCGGCTCGACTCGTGTTCCAGTCCAGTTGATACGACCACATCATACGGCTGATTCAGCTGCCTCATTGGCTGCGTGCGCCAGAGGGAATGTCGTACAAACTGGCTGTACTAGTCTACCAGTGTCTCCATGGACTTGCGCCGGCCTACCTTACAGCCTGTCACCGGACTACCTGGTTGACAACGTCTGTACCACCGACACGGCTCTGTACGATCGGCGACCGAGCATTCCCTGTCACTGCAGCAAAAATCTGGAACAATCTGCCGTCAGAAGTGACGTCTTTGGACTGCCTGCAAACATTTAAAACTAAACTAAAAACTCACTTGTTTTCTTTATCTTTCTCCCAGTTGACTGTAAAGTGGCTGTAGTGCTATTGGCATTTTTCACTTTAAATTTATTGTGTTGTATTATTGTATTTATTGTATAAACACTGTTTCCCAAAATTTGCAGCACACCTGTTTAAAACATGCCAGAATTCAGTTTGTAGTTCATGGATTTCAATGAAATATCGTACACTGCACTATCTTGACATTAGTTACGGTCACACCCATTATGACGTACGCACCTTACAGTGTGAGCTCAGTGTAACGTCATTATTACGTCAGGGTTTGTTTGCATTACGATATGTTCAATGCATCGTTCTTGACAAAGGGATCAAGCAGCAGTCTACTCGTCTTAAGAGCTTGCGTCGAGGCCAAAGATGGTCATTTTAAGCGAAAACTTTAAAGACAAGTTCAGAATGATTGTCTCAGTGACTGATTAAAATTTTGTAAAAATCTGTCAAGTATTAACGATTTTACACTAACTTATCTGTACGGGTGCCGCTAATTTTGGGACATGGTGTATGTTGCAGCCTGTGTCTCAGCTACGTCTGATGGCAGTGCGTTATGCTGCCAATGTGTTTCCATCTAACCACATCTCATCTCGCTATGCTCTGCTGCTGGCCTGTGGTGACCAGTAAGTCATCGCTGTTTATCATTATTTCTGAAGAAACTTATAGGTTGAAGATGACTTATCTGTCCATCTCCCGTTCTGTAAAGGTAAAGCACTTTCTCACAGCTCTGTGACCCTACGTTTGTTGCTCATTTCTGTGTAGAAGGCCCCGAGCTGGCAGTGAGTGCAAACACTACTGAGTTTTATGGATGGTAGGCCACATCTCTCTTATATTCTGTTGTTACATTTGGTGACAGTGGCACATGTGTGTGAACAACTTGCCCGCAGTTGTTAATTTTTACTTGGCAGAGGACAGGCTGGGAGTCAAACCAGCATCCTAGAGGTCACTAGTCTGTGATGTTAATGAATACTCTGCCAAGCCACACTGCTTATTTGTTCTGTACAGATTTATAACTCAGAAGCAAAAAGGTGTAGAAAAATGTTTAATAAGTTACATAAATTTATCTAATTGCATTATTGTCAACATTTCAATGCTTCTTGCCTCGGATTGATTGTTGTTTGCCTGTGAAAAGTAAGATGATTTTAGTCTCAAACAGAAATCATTTTGAGGAAGGTAGGTTGTAATCAGAGGAATTTATAGAGCATATCATACATCCTGGCTCTTTTGCAGTCACACTAATCAGTCTGTCTGTGACTAACTGTTAGCAGTTTGATATTTGGCCATGTTTGATTGTGTGTTTTTTTAATGATATGTAGGAAGGAGGAGATTTTCAGCGAGGCATCGAAGATGCTGAAACATGTGCCACATTTTGACAACACTGATCTCAGCAGTGGCAGTGCTGTGAATGGTGCTAAGAAACTGAAGACCAGTGCAGCTGATGTGAACATGCCTTCGTTCACCGACATGATGGCTTACGTACAGACCAAGGTGCGTGCTGCACATAAAAGTCTGATAGTGATGTGGTTGATAATACTCTTAGCTATGCCTGGCACCATGCAGTTCCTAAGATGTCTGAAATAATCCTGATCTATTTCCTGATTGGGTGGCATGGAAGTTGGTATCTAAACCAGTTTTTTTAGTTTTTGTATTAATAGTTAGATTGTGTATACAGGGTGGGCCAAGAAAAGTAAGCTATTGTACTTTTTCCATATCTTCGCTAAATATTGACCAATTTTCACATTTTTTTTACCTGTAGACTCTGGAAGAAATTTGCTACTCAGTGACATGCACACTATGCATATTATGTCACTACACTACCTTGTAAAATATAAATATCCAAAAACGTACACCATCCACAGATGGTGATGAGGTCGAGTGGTAATTTTTTTATTATATTTAAGTAAAATGTTAGATATAAGTTATAATAAGTGTCAAAAAGGTTTAGGTGTAGCTATGGAGTAAGTTTTCATGTTTTAAAATATATGCACATCACTCTGTATGCTAATGCAGTTAACTGAGCAAGATTGCAGCTATCAACTAGCATTAATGTACATTAAAAATTACTGCACAGTGAAATCGTTAAAATTATTTGAAAAAAATGTTTAACATATTCACCAATGTTCCTAACACTTACAATAACTCACATTTTGACATTTAAGTTAAATACTTCAAAAATTTACCATTAGACCTTTTGTACATCTGTAGATATTGTATTTATTTGGATATTTATATTTTACAAGGTAGTTTAGTGACGTAATAAGTTTGGTGTGCATGCCACTGAGTAGCAAATTTCTTACAGAGTCTGCTGGTGAAAAAAATTGCGAAAATTGTTTAACATTTAGCAAAGATATGGACAAAGTGCAATAGCTTACTTTTTTGGCCCACCCTGTATATGTGTGAACATTTTGGTTGTTAGTATTTGTTTTTGTATAGGTGATTTATTACTGGTCGTTATTTGGGTTTTGTTTTAGTCAGTTTTTTGTGATAGACTTTCATCATCAGTACCAAGTACTGCAGATGATTGCCTGGAGTAACTCGTCTCAAAATCACTGATAATAATCTGTCGCGCGGGAAGTAAAACTCTACTCAGTCGTTATATTATGGTTATTGTGTCATCATGCATTCTGTGGATGTTGTTTGTCTTTGTATTGGATGCATCATCATCAGTCTGCTGAGAGAGTTAAAAGTTCGAAAAGATTTGTGGCCGGAAACATCATGCTGGCGTTCAACCCGGCGACTTACATTGAGGTATTGTTTTCATTGCTTGACTATATGTCTAGTTTGGCACAATTGTTACTTGCTTACTGAAGGTGCAGGTGATTATTTGGATGGTTATTTTTTGTCGGGTATTTTGCCTATTTATTATGTATTTTGATTAGAGCTGTTGAAGCATTAATTTTAAAAATGCATTAACGCACTGCGTTAATTTTTTTAGTGCATTAATTAACACATTATTAACACACGCAGGCCTGTTGAAAGAGAGTAGGGGGAAGTTACCCCCTGCCCCGTGACGTTTAGGGGGCGCCGCCTGTAGAATATAGAAAGTTAAAAAGCAAATAGAAACACATTTTTTGACAACAACTGACGTCACCGCTAGCGTAGAAATCTATTAGCCTGTCATCTAAATCTATATCCTTAAAATAGGAATGTATCAGTTTGGACTGCGATTGGCTGTGACGTCATATAGACGTCGTCACCATGGCGATGCATCATCAGCATCGTTATAGATAGCGGCTATGCTGAGCGTAGCATAATGTAGTGTAAGCGCTGTCCTATGCTGAAGTGCTGTGTATCGAGGCCTCGGGCTGAGTTGAGGCCTGAAGGGCCGAACATGAAGGCTGCAGGCTGATACTATGGCATAGACTGTTTGTAATATTGTAACAAGAAACATTTTAGATTTTGACCAATCTAATGTACTCCTCGCGTGCATTATTTTCTCCCACATGACCCCAAAAGGTCAAACTTGTGACCCCATTATCTTTGAGGTGCCATATTTCCATAACGGTGCTAGATAAATGCATGGTCTTGCCCATAGTGACCATTCGTCATCGACGTCATCGATCACGTGACCATTCGACTCCCGGGGTTTGACTTCCTATCGGCGGTCGATAGTGATTATGCATCTGTGTAGCACCGTTATGGAGATATGGCCGTTTGATGTTCTTCCAGGAAGGCTCTTCCAGGAACAGAGATCGGTCGTCGGTTGGTTGGTCCTTAATATTACGCTGATCTTATATACTTCTTCGCTACGTTAGGAACGTAGCCCGCGAGGAGTAAATTATGTCCTCTTGTAATATTAATTTACGGTAGTGATGGAACGGCAACTACAGTTTAGTTACTTAAATTCATTCAATTGTCAAATAACCGCAGTTTAGCGGAATATTGGAACTTTTGCTTTACAGAATTTAGTAAATTAAATAAATTTATGCATATGCATTAATTTTTTTAACGTGCGTTAATTTTTTTAACTCACGTTAATTCATTAACGCATTAAAGTGTTAATTAATGCATTAATTTGACAGCTCTAATTTTGATAAATCCCTCAGACACATTTGCATGACATGATTGATTACCTGGCCACTAATCGCCAGCTCACCTTTGATGAAGGTCTCAGCAACTGCATTGTGCTAACTCAAGGACATGTGTTGTCAGATGGACCTACAACAACTACAAAGACAGGTGTAATTGTTTTGTGGCCGCATGCCTAAAACTGTTGAACAGCCTTTCAGTTCATCTGAAAGAAACCCACATTAACTTTGAACAGTTTAAATGGCAGTAAACGTTTTTTGTTTTGGGTGATGAGTACAATACATGGCACATTGCGAGTAACTGCTGAATCGCTCAGTACAGGACAAAAATGGTAACTATGTCATTTTATGGTGTTCATGTCGATCATAATAAATGAGTGCTTGGTAGACGAACTGTGTATAACAGATGTTGCTGTACGTGCGGATGTGCCTGGCCAGCAGTGCCGGTGTCGTACCCAACGTTGAGTCAACAACAGCCATGCAGCAGCAAGCTCCTGCCATTGGTCGCTATGTACGTCAGCTCATTGCTGGAGACCACACACAGCTTGTCTCTGCTTACGTTGCCATCGCGCAACAGCTGCTCACAGCTTTCAATGGTGACTGTTTGTTGACATTTTGTTGTGATTCTGTCTCTAGCATTGTGTGCAGATATATGCGCTATGGCCGAAACTCCATTACATTGATTTCCTTGTACATTTCTTGTGTCACATGAAATGGGAACGTCACAAGAACGTTTGCAACTTCTTACAGAAAGTCGTAGATCCCAGAAAGTCATAGACATCTGTTGAGTCACTGAAGAGTTTGTGGTTTTTAAAAACATCTCAGTATGTTAATTTTTGTTTGTGTACATATCGGTGCCTGCTATATATTGTCTATTGGAGATGGTTGTATGTGTTTCTGTGTTGCTCTGTGTCTGTATGTCTGTCTGTATGTGACTGTTCGTCAATCTCTCTATATGTATGCATAGGGGCACCTGCATTGTATTGTCTACTGGAGATGGTAGCCATTGCATCGGAATACTTCACTCCTCAGTTCACGAAAGATCTTGACTGGATCAAGGTATATTGGTTGATATGCATGTGATGATGCTGTTATGATAGATGCCGATTCTGCGGGTAGACTGGACCCATAGAAGACTTTTTTTGGTGCATCAGAAGAGTATGGGAGGAATGGAAGGAAAAATAAAAGGGCAAATGGAGGAAGTGAGGTGAAGGAGATGGGCAGGGCAGGAAGAAAAAGGCGAAGGGGAAGAATTGAAATGAGCATGGAGGTGAAGAAGGAAAAGAGGACAAAGAGAAGGGGAATGGAGGATTTTACTTCTAGTAAAAAAAACAGGAAAGTGAGTGCTTGTCACAAAGAAATCTTGACTAGGCTTGGTTTAGCCAGATCAGTGCTGACATCACTAAACTGCCTGTGGAAAGACAGAGCATTGAGCATGTCACTAAAATGTACGTTATCACAGACTCTGGTGTGGCCAGTTGCATCCTACGGTAGTGAATCATGGACATTGAAAGCAGCACACAAAAAGAGACTTGAGGCTTTTGAAATGACAGCATATCGTAGAATGATGAGGATCGGCTGGACAGAACACAGGACAAACCAGTCTACTCTGGACGAACTGTCACCGAGTCACTGCTTTCTCACAACTATTCAACACCGTAAGCTGAAAACCTCTCTACAGATATACTGCATGGTCGCATCAATGGTATGAGATCTCGAGGTAGACCAAAATGGCGCTGGTCAGATGATGTGAAGGACTGGACTGGTTTATCGATACCAGAGTGCATCACAATGGCTAGAGACCGAACAGCATGGAGATCCTTTGTGTCGTCTTCACTGCTGGTCTTCAATCTTCAGAAATGAGGAAGAACCAACAACAAAAAATCATTTACTACTGTCCACAAGTTTTGCAGAAACGATAACTTTTAGCACCATAAAGTCGCTTCTGTGCAGAGTATTTCAACAAAATGGCTGAATTAGTATTCGTTACAGTATTTAATTTACACATGTATATAACGAAGGTAACAAAATGCCAGATATTTGGAAAAATGAACGATCTGAGACAGGTGAATGAAACGCCAATCTCAAACATTATATTTATGTTCACCAGAGGGTGCTATTTGCATATGCGTTATTATTCTTTTTATATTAAATTTGTTTAGCTACTGCATGTACTGTTATTTTACATTTGCATACGTAGACAAGGTTGATGCTTTTGACATCATCTGTCTGCGCCGTATTCTCCGTATACCATACATGGATCATGTAGCCAATGGCACGGTTCGATTTCGAGCTGGCTCACCGCCGCAGCTGTCTTAGTTGATTCAGAGAAGACGGCTTCGACCATTCGGTCACGTGGCAAGGATGGATGCATCACTTGACATCTCTAGAGCACTCAAAACGTCAATCCGAGGCCTGCCCACAGATTGGAAGCGCCCTCCCGGACGCCCTCGCCACACATGGCTACGTACCCGGGGAGCAGATCTCCAGCCTCATAATCTTGGTCTCAACTTGGCTTGGAAATATGTCCAGGATCAAGAACACTGGAAGCACCTCGTGGAAATCGCTACGCTGCAGCTCGGGGCACGCGCTTGATGATGATGATACGTAGATCTACATTTTAAGTTTATACCACAAATTTGATAGGATTTCTTTGCATACGCTGGTGTTGAGGACGTGCACGATGAAGTAAGAGCGTAAAATGCGGAAATGCAACAGCTATCATGGCAATGCCATCTGCAGTGGGACAGATACCTTGTTCTACCGAACGTATTTCTAGTAATGATAATATTTTGCAGGGATATGTAACAAGCAGTAAGGAAGAGATGAGCCAACTGGCTGCGGAGCTGTATGCCATCATCTGTGTTGACTGTCATGATGCATCGTCAGTTGATTTAGTTACAGTAGTCAAGGACCTCTTGAACGACACCGACAGCAAGGTCTGTACTCTGGTCAAGCTTTTGAGTTAAACCAGTAGCTAAATAAGCTATATCGTCATCCTGTTATTACAGTACTGTTGTTACCTACGCTGATGATGGAGGTTGTGTTTTTTGGTCCGTTTGTTTGTTATTCTTTCTGTTTGTTTGTCACCTAGATCTCTCAATAAGTTATTAACAAATTATGATAGGGTTGCCTGAAAATGCAAGACTGGAAAATG
>Ga0056128_1005627_pt1 | contig 15769 bp, 8 predicted proteins | sample WorMetLIZISLAND2_FD_71113 | JGI IMG/M metagenome (GOLD analysis project Ga0056128, IMG submission 71113) | Marine gutless worms symbiont microbial communities from Max Planck institute for Marine Microbiology, Germany - Olavius geniculatus... ...
GTGTATTAGGGTCCCGATGGGCCGAGTCCAAGTGATATGCAATTTTCGAAACTATAACTACTGAACTGGAAATGCTATAGGCTTTTGCGCGTCTCGTGAGCTTTGCTCAAATTTCTTGTTTTTTACAACTTTCGGTTGCAGTCGTGCGCCGTAAAACAAACTACAGCATGACGGCAAGAATAAAAGAGGGCGTTCACACCGAGAGTGGACGGACGACGTTGTGGAGTGGTGCAAAGGAGCAAATCTGCCGGAACTGGGGGACTCAGCACAGGACCGAAGCAACTGACAGAAGATGATTAAGCAGCCAGGCATCTGACTTCAACGGGCATTGAGCCCATGACTTATGATGATAACAATGATGATGTTTATGCTATTCAAGGTGGGCGAGCGTTAGGCCTATAGCACTGTGTGGTCAGAAGGCAAAGCAGCACGACAGTGATTCATAATAATATTATCAGTAAAGCGTGGTTTCCACTCAACGCAACGTACGTAACGTAACTAACGCAGCTGACGCAACCACCACATTTTTTCTTGCGTTTTGGCCGTTACATCAAATGCATTCGTTGCGTTTTTTTGTGCAGGCTTACTTTTTGGCGCGCTACAGAGCGTCTTGGCACGATTGTCGTTTGTCATCTGTCTGTCCGTAACGGATGTATTGTGGCTAAACTGTGCGAGATAGAACTTATGTTGCTATTGGTTACTAATAGGAAATCGCGTACGCCTTTTCAGATGAGATGCTAATCATCGACCTTCAGTTGACTTGAAGGTCAGTACAGGTCAGTACTGCAACATGAACTGTATAGGCTGTAGCGCGTCTTCCCTAGCGAAAGTTTGGTTTTTTGTTTGCGTTTATTGCGTTCGTTGCGTGCGTAGCGTATGATGAAAACAACGTTTAAGCATTTTAGGTTACGCGAACAAAAAATACAGAATCTAAACGCTCGAGAGCGTTTCCACTTCTCGCCGGTGTTAGTAACGGTCTGCTGCTCCGGTTGTAATTGCATAGCACACTGCTACTAAATCTCGCGTCTTTTTCTTATGATTATATTAAGTTACGTAGCAACAGCGATAGCCGCACTGTACCGTATATAACACGACGTAGTAGTCTACGGTAACCACCACTAGGCAACTCTGGCATACACCCCACCCATACCTTTTTCGCTTCATTTCTCTTCATTTTCGTCTCAGTGTCCTCGTTATTTACGTCTAAAACACCCGCCGAGAATTAAATAATGGTGTATTTTGAGTTAAAAAAATAACGCATTTCGCATCAGTAGGCTAATAAATTGTGTAGGCTAACGAAGTTTTGTTTAAGAGATTTCTTTGCACGAATAGCGTTTATGAACATGTATATCCGTACGTTTTTTTTGCTTCTCGCTTGAAGCCTCTGCCAAATTATCCAGCAATTTATTATCCGTCACATGTTTCATGATTGCCGAGTTGAACATTCAGGGAATAACTCACCACGAAGTGTCTGTCTGTCTGTCCGTCTGCCGTACGTCCAGTCTACGTCATATGAACATTTTTTCATTAAATGTGCGTAAACACAACTGCGTTTATTAATATCTGTCTGCTTCCTGCACTGTTTATTAAAAATCTTCTTTTATGGTTATTGTGAATAATTTCCGTCAAAGTGTCAATTATATAAGTATTTTATCAGTTATCACGCGACACTCTGATTTGATGGCAGAGCTCGCCTCCGGTTATCAACCTGTGCCTCCGTTGTACATAATTAGATTTTCCAGACAAGTAAGAGCCTAATAAGCTAATAACCATAAAAGAAGATTTTTATTAAACGCTGCTGGAAGCAGCCAGATATTAATCAGTCTACTTCGATTAGCTTCTGCAGTTTGATAATAAACCGTCTGCTGGCTTCCTGTATTGTCGAGTTTAGGCCCTATACACAGAATGAACTAATTTTGTTAAAACTTCGTTTAGCATTAGCAACAAGAGCAGCAGCAGCTGGTGCAACAACATAATAAATTAGAATCGCTTGGAGGCAATGTGGGGTTTATGTGGATACTCGCTAAGGTTTCATTACGAGGAAGTATCAGTAAACAGTAGAATTGTTCAAAGCGATTGTTAATACCATTCCGAACTTCCGAACTTGTAAAAAGCAGGCCAAAGTTGTCGTAAAGTTTACGACAGAATTATTTAGCATGGTTCATGTCGCTGTCGAGCTTGTCACGAGCATGCTCGAAGTTTTTGTGTTTTTTCGCCGAACTAATTAGAAGACGGATTATGCAGACGAGAGAAGTGCGTGTACGGAAGTCGTCGTTTTTGTCCGGTGTCAGCTCATTACCGAGCGGCCGCTGTCGGTTGTCGCATCCAACGGCTTCGTGGCAAAAGAAAGGGTATGTGGGGCAATTATTGCCCCTGCTCTTAATGGTAGCCTGCTGAAATTTTGTTTTCAAAATTGCAACATTTGGGGCTAATAATCCGCTTCGCCATTTTGGAAAAATTCAGAGGCAACATTGAAATTGTGAGCACTCATAATCTTCTACGTCGGCAATTTGAAGTTTGCCGTTGTCCGTCGAAAAATTACAACCTTCTGCGCCTTCTCCCAACTATTTTAACCGACAGTGTCGTTGGTTGCATCATCATCACTGTCGTCGTCGTCGTCGCGGTGTTGCTTGGACGCGTGCAATCAACCGCGTGACTGATACCTCGTTTACGAGATCGAGCAAACATCGAGCAAATATGAAGCATGCATAAAGCATAGCCTACATGAAGCAATTATCAAGCAAACGTCGAGCAATTAGCACGTGTATTTTGGATGCATTTGCTCGACGTTTACTCGATGTTTGCTCGATCGTGTAAACGGGGTATGACGTTTCGTTCGGGAATTTACTGCGTCCAGTCATGACGAAATTCGCTTCCGTAACTCGCTTCCGTCTCCCATACGTCAGCAGGCTGCAGCGCGCTGCGGTCTAATAAGAACGCAGCCGTGACAGCGCGCTATCTCCAGCCATTTCGTACTCTGCACATTTCGAAGGCTGGGGCAATGGCGTCGTGGCGGGAAAATACGAGCAATTGTCCACCCTCAGTTTTTAACCTGTCGAAAATTTTTCTTCCAATACACAAACGTTGAGTTATAAATCTTTATTTTGGAGGAAAAAAGACAAATTGAAATCTTGAGCATCCAAAAAATAGTAGATAGATTTTGGCGGCGATCTTGATCATTCTTATGTGGATTTTTGATAATTGTCTAATTTCTTTTTAAATCTTTACCATTAGTAGATAGCAACGGTATTGTCCGTTAAATTCACCAGATGACAGCACTGCACTGAGCGGAAATTTAAGATATCTGATCGCTTTAATGAGTTATAGTATTTATTTACTGTTGTCCAGAAGCGGAGGTAACGCTGACATGGTGTAACGGTACATTCGACGGAGTTTTGTGCTGGCCAGCAACTCGAGCCAATACGACCGTTTCCAAGCCTTGTCCGTCATGGTTACAGGGCTTCGACGAATCAAGTACGTCTCTGTTATACCCCGTTTACACGATAAAGCTGGCTTGACGAGCTGACTCTAGTTAGCTGGATGAGCCAGCACGATGTTTGCTTGATGTTTGTTTCGTGTAGGCTATGCTTTATGCATACTTCATATTTGCTCGATGTTTGCTCGACGTTTGCTTGACGCTCGCTCGATGTTTGCTTGATGTTTGCTTGATCGTGTAAACGAGGTATTAGTGGCTCAACCCCAATGCAAAATGATAGGAGTTGAACCATCACTTTTATTGAACGTTTAAAACCACATGGTTAATTTTTACGAGATCCAGTTAACTGATACGTATTAGTGATGAATCAGAATCAAGATTTTAATTTCGATACAATATCGATACGATATTTCGCAAAATATCGCGATATCCATATCGATATTGATATTTTAAAAATGATAAGTATGTAAATCTTATACAAGCACAGAAACAAGACGTGAACGTTGAGCAGAGCAGTATGCTTTACATACGTACTAAAATGTGTTAGTGAACTAAATTAACTAAAGACTGTCGTAAGTGTCGTTAAATTACGTCACTATATTTCTTAGTTTGCTTTGGTTGTCTGGGTTTAACACAGTCTAGTGTCATACAGATCATTCATCGCAATGTTGGTATGAAGTGTTTTTTTTCATTTACCTAAATTTTTGTTATCATCGTTAGTTTTTGCTTACATTTATATTTCACAAGGTAGCGTAGAAACGCATTTACTGTGTTGTGGGATGTATAATAATCACATTATTGCAAATTGTCTGCAGGGTGCGCCAATGAAAGAATTTTGTAAATCGGTCAATAATCGGCGAAGATATTGACAAAGTCAAGTGCCACGTTTTTTATGGCGCACGGTGTAGGCCACATATGCGTTTTGCCCGACTGTCGGAAAAGGCGTAGATAAACCAACATTTCTGTGAAAGTTTTTTATGGCATTAGTATCCGTCGTGTCAACGGCCGGGCGTCAAAAATCTCACAAAAAGACATATTTAACATAAGTAAGTAAGTAAGTAAGTAAGTAAGTAAGTAAGTAAGTATATTTTATTTTTGCATGTATGTCTTTAGTTGGATTCCGGCGTAAACATTGACAAAAAGTTGTAACTTAATAAATGTGTATGGCGTTTACGTAAATAACTAATTCAATAATTTACGATAATTTACGTAAATAACTTTTTTTAAACGTTCGCTCGGTGTAATTGCAGAGTTCAGTTACCGGACGTGTGACTCCAGTGGTCAATGGATGAATGATCCGGGTGGAAAAAGAACGACTTCCATCGGCTGGACCGATTTCTCACAGTGCTACCCGGATTGGCTGCGAGACAACTTCCGGGTACGAGTGATTTCCAGCTTTTGTAATTATAAATTTATAATAAATCCTTATTCAGTAGCTTCTATCGTTATAGACACCTGGTGGGCACAGCTTCCGCCCAGTGAAAAATGGGGGGGGAGTTTTGTTAAGGGTGTAGATCAAACTATTCGGTCACGTAGCAAGGATGGATGCGTCACCTGACATCTCCAGAGCACTCAAAACGTCAATCCGAGGCCTGCCCACAGATTGGAAGCGCCCTCCCAGACGCCCTCGCAACACATGGCTACGTACTCTGGGAGCAGATCTCCAGCCTCATAATCTTGGTCTCAACTCGGCTTGGAGATGCGCCCAGGGTCGAGAACACTGGAAGCACCTCGTGGAAACCGCTACGCTCCAGCTCGGGGCACGCGCTTGATGATGATGATGATGTAGATCAAACGTCCCGTTTTTTTCACTGGGCAATCTACACCCTTAACAAAGCATTTTCTCCTATCTTACTGGGCAATTCACATTCTTAACAAGGAACCTGTGAGAAGGGGAAGTTGAACCCGAAAGTAGCGGGGAGAATTGCGCACAATTTCTTCTCTAGATTTCGGGGGATTATTGACCGAAAAGACAGCGAAAACAAACAAGGACCACCTAAGTAATTTGGCGAAAGGCGAAATCGCTCCGTGGCAATTACACCAAACTTTTCGTTTGCATTCGCCAGGTGACAGCGTAGGATTTGCAGTTTAGCGACAGTTTGCACTTGCGTGTTCTTTGGCTGATAGTTCGACCGCCAAAATAATATCCAAGTCTCTTCGGGGTTCAGAGACCTCATCTAACACAATGTGTAATTGGATTTAAACCCCACAAGTGTACCTGCAATGGGCATATTAATTAATCGAACGGTTTATGCAGAGTGCAAAAATGTGACAGACGACAAACAGACAGACGACGCTACGGAGAAATGTGTGACAATAGGCGGAATCGCTAGTGCTGCTACAGCGATTCGGCATACACAACAAGAACATAAATTAACGTACGAGCTTGCAGTTTGCATTGATAAACGGACTATATGATTTTGTAGACAGAAACATGTGTAACTGCGGATTAGGCTTAAACTAAGCTATTTGCAGGAATGATATTATACGGTATCTGGCGCCTAATACCCAGTTTACACGATCAAGCAAACATCAAGCAAACGTCGAGCAAACAACGAACAAGCTCGTCGAGCCAGCTTGATCGTGTAACCGGGGTATAAGTCAGTAGATAAACCACGTTTTGTATCGCGCGGTGTCTTCGCTTAGCACTGGCGTAGGCTTCGTGCCGATGATTCAAACTCCCAAGCGAACGTAAGAAAATTTTTTTTCGGAACAAACAAAAAATTTAAGATAATGCTCATGAGACGCGCGAAAGCCTATAGCAGTTCTTGTTCGCAGGTAATCTTGGTCTATCTCTATCTATTTCGTCGCAATTCACTTTTTGCAGCCAAAAAATCTCTGAAAAACCCCTATTTGTAGGGTTTAAGATCATTCAAGATTATCGATGTTGACATTCCTAAGAAGCTTGTCGGCAGTGCTTGTTATGATAAGTAGGATGTCTATGTCTACCTACAACCATTTTGTTCGCTAGACGAGCCAATACCGGTAAAATAGCGTCTTTTCAGAGGGGTATTCCTCTTTCGCCCCCTTGTTCACGGGGACTCCCTTGACCCAGCGGCATGAAATTTTGTCGCGAAATACTGGAGACTCCACGCTATCGTACGGTGCAAACCAGAACTCACTATCTCACCTGGGCTCCAATCGCTATTGGGTCGTGATGGACGGACAGACGTCAGACGGACAGACGGACGGACAGAATTACCGCAGCTAATATGCGCTATAGCTATGCTAGCTCTCGCGCGTAAAAACTCAGCCCGTCGTCATGCGTTAGTTCTGATAAATAGCATCTTGCCCTCCCGTCCGTCCGTCCGTCCGTCTATTCGTCCCTTGCGGGCAGCCTTTTATCTCAAAAACGAACCGCGCAGAAAAACCAAATTGGTTCGAACGTTCCGTCGGGCAAAGTAACCAAACCAGGAGTTAGCTGAAAAAGCCAAAGACCATTATTGTTTGATTTTTTACGATCAGGGTTACGCAGTGTGGGGTTGCAAATAAATTTTAAACTTGAAATTGGAGTAATATTGTGCTATTTGAAAACAACGATCTACGCAACACCAGTGTTTGCCATTGTAACGTGATAAATGTTAATGCGAGTTCGATTAATGGTTTTTTAACAACGTAAAAGAAAAAAAGTATTGGGAACAATACTTTACGCGACGTCTGCTGGTTGACCACCTGTCAGATAAAATTATTTTAATCCCATTCCGTCGCTCGACATCGCACTGCCCACTAGCCTAGTTCGCTATATTACAGCTATTGCTTTATTATTTATTAATAATGTGTGCCTTTGCATCAGGCCCTTCTCAAGTTGAAAACGAAATGATGTCAGCTTATGGAAGGTGCATACAATTACAGATGGATATAAATTTTTGGCTTTTTCCAGTAACTGTTGTTGTCAACACCCGGTAGGCCAAAAGTGGGCCACTTTGTTTCAGATTTTGTAACTTTAGAAATATTGGTCAAAACGGCTCCAAATCAGTCGATGCCATAATAATTCCAAACATTAATTTTAAACAAGTTTAAAAAATCAAACGGCGCCATCTGTGCCCCACTTTCTCCGTAGCTCTGCCTACAGTTTCTCATAAAGAGCTAAGCTAAAGACAACATTTTTTTCGTTAGTGCCTATTCGGACTAATGATCAGTCGCAATGTGTAAACATTTTGCTGGAGAAATTTGCAGCTAACGTAAGGCCAAATTCCATTACGCCGACTTTCGTCGAAACATTTTTGCGTAAAAAGTTCGCGACAAATCCGTTTGTGTCGCTATAACGGAATTTGGTTCGTGGCAAGATACGGGCAAAGTCGCAAAGTCGGCGTAGTGGAACTTGGGCTTTACTCTACTTGCGTGTGACCTGTGTGCAGACGTTACGTCAGATCTCAGTTGCTACTCGCGTCGTGGAAACGTTTGGACTCGTCTTGTCTCTAATCTCACTCTCCGCCGCCATCTTCATCTTTTTCTATTTCAGGTTTTACGCCTGCTTTGTACTTCAGTGGATACATGTACAATGGCTTTTCTGTCTCCACTTTAAATCTGGAATTGAAATCGGGCGCACGTTCCTTCTCGCTTTCGGGTGCACGTTTTCCCCCCCACTTAAGAACTAAAGTCCCCCTTTTTCGGGCTTTTCCCCGTCTTATATTTCCTCCATACATTTTTTCTCTTCCTTTTTTCTTTTCTCTTTTTTCATATGATTTATTTTTTTACTTTGCGTTTCCTCTTTTCCTTTTCTTTGCCGAGTGAAGAATAGGGAAAAGTTTCGATCAACACCTTAACAAAACTCCCACCTCCATGTTTTTCAGTGGGTACAAGCTGCGCCTAACATAGAGATAGAAGCTCCTGTGAGTATATTTCAAATATTTATGTAATTATTGTGCAGCATATCATAGAAGTAGTTTTGTAAAAAAAATACTATAGGCCGCTTATAAGCTGTGGTCTCCTAGGCTAAAATATATTCGAGCACAGATTTATTCAGACCTGCACATTTTATGTAAAACTTTGAGCTATAAGCCCTGATGGAGATTTAATCATTAAAGCGGTATACATTATTGAGTGTTATAATTCAAAACATGTACTGGCTGGCATGAAGTTGCTGGCATACCTTAGCGTTTTCAATCCCATTAGCGTTTCCTTGCGTCTTTGGGTAATTTGAAGCGGAAAAACGCGTCTTGATATACGCTGTACTTTAAACACTGCACGTGGTGGCAACTTTGCTGCAAAGTGTGCAGTGAAAGAATTTTGACGAGGTTCTAAATCTTGGTAACAGTTTCTACGGACATTCTATGATTTCTACTCGATGAAGTGAACTGTATGAAATAAAACAGAATGAAATACAATGAACGGAAATAAAATGAACTAAAATAAAAACCGCAGCGGGCGGCTTTTATTTTAGTTTGGTTCATTAATTTCATTCTTAATGTATTTTATTTTATTTTATTCCCGTTTACTTTTGTTTAGTCGCTTTATACGTTCCCATAGATTGCACATTTTTTACGTAATTAGTTTAAAAAGCTTGGTGAATACTGGACATTTATTCAAGAAACCGGTGCCCTCATCGCACCCTCTCTCTCTGCGGCGTTATGGCATTTATTTTGTTTTAATTGTTTTGCCCTCACAACAGACCAAGGTCCCTGCTCTGTGCATATTTCTACTTCAATTGCCACTCTATTGCTTCGATTGATTATTTTGCGGATCTGTAAAACAACCGCGGCTGTCGAAGTTCTTGACACGTTCGATTTGTCGTAAAGATGGGATTCGCTCTGGATTCGTAATAAATAGCTTATTGAACAGATCTAATCAAATGGAGTCTGGGCTTTTAATTGCCTCGGGAAGTAGCACGTAGGACTGAGGTCGATCGCTGAAGAAAGAATCGACTTAATCTGATTTGGTTTGTTCTGTCGATAATCATACGTCACGACGAAAACTGCTTAGCTGAAAGTCTAATCCGGTTTTCACCACCGCGGGCGTTTGTTTATTGACAAGTTGCTAGTCTGCGCGGCGTGTTGCGCTGTTTGTGTGCATTTTGCGTGACATCGGACATTTTGCCCCGTCGGCAGCGGCGTGCGTCGTGGGTTTAAAAAGCTTTTTTAGGGGGGGGGCAGAAAGTTGTAATTTTCCAATAGTCAGCTGCAAATCAACAATGGTGGAAATTTTGCGTACTCAAAATGTCAATTTTACTCCTAAATTTGTTTTTTTAAGTAGAGTATTTCCAGCCCAAAAGTTTGTATTTTGGGGGGGAAATCAATTTTCAGCAAAAAGAATTTTTTTTGGATAGGCTAAATTCAGGGAGCGGCGTTATTGTGTCCTGATACGACGCCGCTGCCGGTCGGATATTTAATAATAATAATAATAATAAGTGAACATTTATATAGCGCACTATCATTTCGAAGAAATCTCTAATGCGGCTATTCGTACGTGAGGGCTAAATAGGCCTACACTGGCCAGTCAAAACAAAACTAAAAATTAGGGGCAGAGCCCAGTGTAAGTCCGACCGGCGCCATAAGTCCGATTTGTGGAATAATTAGGTCTCGAAATTTCACTCTTAGCAACTTCACGTGGACCGAAGGCAATTGGATTAATCTAAGGATACACGCAGTACACGTACTGTTGATCTTGGGTGGGTCGGAATGAGAAAACGGAAATTTCATTGTTAGTAGACCTAAGTTCACCAAAATTTTCTTCGCTTAACAGCGGAAGGCCGGATTGTAGGGTCCTAGTTGATCACTAGCTATTTCGATTTTTGACATCTTGCTTTGTTTCAGAGATATTTGCGGTCAAGTTGTGAAGTTGACGGAAATCGCGCCATATTTTCGACGCTTTCACCCTCCCAAATGAAAGTAACATTGTATTGCAGTAAACCCCCTATATCTTGTTTTTGCAATTGTTCAGGCCTCTGGCATGCTTTATACCCCGTTTATACGATCGAGCAGACATCGAGCAAACGTCGAGCAAACATCCAGCAAACATCGAGCAACATGAAGCAAATATGAATCATGCATAAAGCATAGCAAACGTCGAGCAAACATCGAGCTGCCTCGTCCAGCTAACATATAGCTAGCTCGTCGAGCCAGCTTGATCGTGTAAACGGGGTATTAATTAGCAAAATAATTGATTTATTATCTGATTGCACGTGTGTTTTTGTGATACAGAGGTCTGCGCTGCGACCGGGTGCGCATTCACCGCAACCTGTTCGTTGCCGTGTTGGTACACGTAATCATCCTATTAGTCAAGAACATCGACCAGCTGATTGCACTGTCCGCCGCCGCCAGCGCCGCCAACAGTTCATCACAGAACGGCCGAAAATCACTCGGAGAAACCGTAATTAATGTCTTACGCGGCTGCCTAGAGCAGTGTATTTTCCGATACAAAATGTGCAGTAAATTGTTAAATGGTATAGCTCTTCGTAGGAAACTCATCTCAAAGCTACAGAGCGTCACCCGCCATATGGGATCACACAGTGTTACCATTGCCACCCGACACAGGTGAACGCGCCCCGCCATAACCCGGGCCAGATAGGCCGGGGCTCGATTTCCCTACCCTGGAGGGGTAGAAGGCTGAGTTGACCTACATGTAGGCGGCTGGTGACATACCGAAATGGTTTACCTGCGCGTAGGCAGTCACCCATCCAAGTATTAACGCGGCCCAGTGTAGAGCAACTTCGTTGATCGGATGAAACGCGTTATAGGGTGTTTACAAGATCCAGCAAACGTCCAGCAAACGTACAGCATTAGCACGTGTATTTTGAGTACATTTGCTGGAAGTTTGCTAGATGTTTGCTGGAACGTGTAAACACCCCATTACCGCTACGCCACGCCATTAACCCTGGCGTCGCTGCAGTAGGAAATGTCGAGTGCGTAGTCGCGGAATTTACCTGTTGTGCGCTAGTATTTTAACAATAAGTCAAATACGGAGGAAATCTCAAATAATTGTTGACACCAGATGCCATCTTTCAAAGGCAAAATACACCAAATTCGATTTCGCCTATGTTTCTGCCCCAGACCCCGCTGGGGAGCTTACAGAGGAGCGAAGAGAAGAAAAGAGGAGAAAGTGAAAGGGAACCTCGTTATAAAGGGAGGGAAAGATCAGGAAAAGAAAGGAAGAAAAGGCGGGAAAGAGAAAGAAGAGAAGGAAAGAAAGAAAAGAGGAAGAAACGTGGAAGCGTGCAGGAATTTTCAATTATTTTAAACTCTGTTGCGTTGCGAGCAATCGCGCGTTGACTTGCTATAACGCGCTTCAACTAGAAACGCCGACGGTGCTTTACGCGCGACAGCAGGTACTACTATAGCATTGACGCCTTTGACGGCCGCAGACATCTGCGATCTGCAAGCTGTGGTCAGCTGCAGGTTCCACGGATCAAGATGACAATCTGCGGAAACCGTACCTTTGGACATGCCGGTCCATCTACTTTGAACGTTCTGCCGAACACTCTTAAATGCAGTTCACACTGTTTACCTACTTTCAGACGTCATTTAAAACACTTTTTCTTAGCGTTTTACTAGCACATCGAGCGCGTTCAAGGTTGTTACACTTAACGCGCTATATAATTTACTCACTTAGTTAGTTAGGTACTTATAAGTGCGCGCTCCGCGCGCTCACCGTGAGCCCATGCCAATTTTTTATGCCAGGCAACCCCCACATCCATTCGGAAATCTTGTAGCATATCCGCCCATGCTTTCGGGTGCTTTATTATGTTTATCCGCCGTAGGATAATAGATCCGCCGACCGACTGTCCAATCCAGAAAAAAATAAGCCCAATCTATTTAGGCCTACGACACCCATCAACCTTTTAACCGCAAAGAGTATACAAAAGTGTCAGAAAACAGTTTTAAAAAATGGCGACATGTTTTTTCTGCAACTATAATCCATCCCCAAGACAGTCCAGCCAGTTGCCAAAAATTAACGTGATCATATTGTATATACCTGTTTCTCTGTCTGTCTTGTTGCCTAATGTGGCGAATAAACGTCTTCGTAGATCCACTGTTAGCAAGACCGGTGTTCAAACGAACGCCGTGTACAAATAATTTCCCAGCATCCCAGGCTATAACCAAGTATCGACACTATTATTGGTGTCTTTAGGCTTAGTACTCATCTTAACATTGTCACCGTGTGGCAAAGTAGTAAATTTCAGCCAGCAGAATATTTAATGACCTTAAGTGCTATACTTTTTTCATACGCACGCAGAAAAACAACGGGCGCACTCACTAAACGGTATTTACACTGAAAGTGCCACTGCCATTTTTTTCAGTAGCGCCACCTAGCGAAAGCTATACGTTAACGTTTTTGGCTTGCAATCGAAAACGCGCCGCGCAATTAATTAAAGCTTACGTTTCATTTACGTTTTACATTATACAGATTTTTGCAGGTATGTGGTCTCGGTCGAGACGTCTCGGTCTCGAGACGGTCTCGAGACGTACTAACGTCTCGTCTCGGTCTCGTCTCGGGTCTCGTTGCCATTACGTCTCATCGAGACGTTTTGTGCAGGCGCGCGCCGTGCATACTGTAGCTGCAGTTAGAGCGATACTAACCAGCATGACGTTCGTGGCTTAGAAATATTCGTTTACAGTGTTTTACTCTTTTATTTACTTATATATTATAGAGCAGAATTATGTCATGTCAGTCTTTTTTCGTCATAAAATGACCTCGTCGCAATGAAGATAAAGTGTATGATGTCAGGATCAATACTATCAGCCAAATGTAGACGACATATAAGGCTATAATCAACTGTAGTTTATTGATTTCAGTTGCTTGCAAATTGCGATACACATAATGGCTCATGCCTACAGCACTGCAGTTGCAATACTTTATGGTGCAAGCCGTTAATTATTTAGTGATAATTGTCAAAATAAAGTGCAAAAACCCCCAATATCACAAATAGAAAACGCTTACCATGGTGCGAGTTAATTAATCCGTATAATTTTTTTATTGTCAATGTGTTTCACCATACGTCACGCAAAATGTCTCGGCGAGACGTTGAAGCTCACGAGAGTCTCGGGAGCTTCAAGGTCTCGGCCAGCGTCTCGGAAGCTGCAAAGTCTCGTCTCGGTCTCGGCTCAGAAGGTCTCGTGCACATCCTTGGATTTTTGAGACTTCCCAGTGTTAGAGTAATGTATGTTTCGTTTGTTTTTCAATCAACGGTTTATTGCTGCTCACGGACGCGACGGTAGTATTGTTTTCAGCATTGTCGCTTATTCCCCGTTAACATTTTTGTGAACCGTTGAGCTTAAGTTTTATGAAATAGGTAATCACTAAGCCTATTAGGCTAAAAATCAAGGTCATTGGTCAAATGTCAAGGTCACAGGGCTTTTCAACCTAACCAGCACCAAGGCCAACTCAGCCTTCCATCCGTCTGAGGTAGGCCTAGAACCTAGATAGTTCGAGTTGCCGTCGTGCCATTTTGAATCGTTCACCTGCAGTGGCGTCACGGTGGGGGAAACCACCCCTAAATTTCCGGTTTGTCGAAAATAGTTGTCGAAAATTTTTTGTTTGTCTGAAATTTTCCGAAATTTGGAACTGAAACCCCCTTATTCGTTAGACCCAAAATTGAAACTCTGAGCACTCATAATCTCCTCTGTCGAAAATGTGCAGCTGTCTGCCGAAAATGGCAACTTTCTGCCCATCATAGATGTAAAAAACGTTCCTAAAAAACTAAAAACGTAAAAACGTGGCAAGAATAAAAAAACGTTTAAAAACGTTAAATATAAAACGTATGTTCAACCTCTTGCCTAATGCTTAATGTTGTAGGTGCAGTATACCTGGAACAATTCTAGATAAAGAAAACTCGATTTAATTTTAATTTAACCGTGTGGTTATAAGAGCATAACACTAGACTAACCAAATATACATCACTACGGCCTATTATTTCTTTCTTGTGGTTCCAAAAGTACTTCCCAAAGCTTTTAATGGGATTTTTAATGCACATTTTTTAAAATAAAAACGTTATAAACGTAAAAACGTGGCAAAAAATTTGAAAAAAAACCTTTTGTTTATACATCTATGCTGCCCATATGCGCTTCGCCGACTTTTTTTAGCCTACAACGTTATTGTTCACGTATGTACGGTGGGGGCGGCAGGTAACACTGTGTGATCCCGTATGGCAGGTGACGCTCCGCTCCGTAGATCGTAGATGGTGAGCTATATAAATAACCTTAAACCTTTTAAGATTTCATTCTGTGTCTGCCGTGTATAGGCCGTGATGTGCCAGCTGTTGATCTGTGGCGTGGAGTATACGAACTTGTCGATGTTCGCCTGGATGTTCCTCGAAGGAATGCATCTTCACAACAGACTCATTCTGACCGTATTCGCCACTAAACCAAACTACGCTGTCTACAATATCGTCGCGTGGGGTGAGTAGGGACCAACCGAATTCACGGAAAAAATGCATGATTTCACCGCAGAATTCTTGAAATGTGTCAAATTTCACGGAAAATTCACGGAAAGAGTTTCGCAAATTCACGGGAAATTCACGGGCCCCACAGACGTTATTTCGAGGCGCTGCGCTATTGCAAACGAAGAAATTTCAGAACAACGAATATTTACTGCACTAAGTCAAGACTCAAGACAGTCAATGTCAACTACTCAGTGCTGAAGTGCGACACGTAGCAAACAGCAACATCCGTATAAAAGCTGCTGATAACACTCTGGAATTGTCATAAATTAAACTAAAAGCGCTAAAATTCGCAAAAAAATCACGGATTTCACGGAAATCGGCGTTTTTCACGGAAGAAGGCCAATTTCACGGAAAATGTCACGGCCGTGAAATCGTGAATTAAGTTGGTCCCTAGCGCTTCTCAGCCAGGGGCCGGGCCAAGCCATGCTTCCCCCCTCCCAGATGGCATTGCTTTCTCCTGCTATGAGAAAAAGAGAAAGATGAAGAAGGATATTTTGTTCTGCGGAAGCAAAACCGTGCATGCCAAGTACAACTGCAACAGATGTTAAACGAAACTTAATCGTCTGGCAGAATTTCAAGCACATGTGCAGGCCTACTTTTAGAAGGGCAGGAGGACATGGGAGGGTGAAAAAGCCGCTCAGCAAGGGCGGGGGCCACGGGCAAAAAAGGTTGAGAACGACTGTGCTAAACGAACAGGATGCTGTAATAACCTAATGTAAGCCAACGATACGATAATAATTCAATTTCAGTCAGTCGTTTAGGCATAATTTAGCCTACGCAAAAGCTCACAAACACAAATACTGTAGTAAAGCATAACGAACTGAATGTTGTTAAAATAAGCTGTTGTTTGTTGGAGTTACGCAAATGTACAGCAACGGAGGTGTTTACTTTTTAACGTCATATTGATAACGGAGATTATTTTGCTATCGATATTCAACAATCAATAACTCCGATAA
>Ga0056128_1005630_pt1 | contig 15765 bp, 6 predicted proteins | sample WorMetLIZISLAND2_FD_71113 | JGI IMG/M metagenome (GOLD analysis project Ga0056128, IMG submission 71113) | Marine gutless worms symbiont microbial communities from Max Planck institute for Marine Microbiology, Germany - Olavius geniculatus... ...
CTGATATAATACTGAATAAGCCTGATTTAAATACGTGACAGTGTCGTGGCATGGTCCTATGACTACCAGGAACATAAGTTCTACCATGTACCTAATAATGTGCCTACCCGATCTACCTCTGGCAATTTTCCAGTGCTAACAGCAAGATCGCCGATCTACCGCTAGAATTATTGATTACGAATTTGTTCACGGCCGGCCGTGTATGTCGTTGCCGTTTTCTATACATACGGCCGGCCGTGTGCATAACACCAGTCATTGCAAATATATAAATGTCATTCTGCTTTCAGCCAGTTTACACTACAACCTCTCTTAACCTCTAAAAACTAACTAATAAACTATTATGCGATTACATTTTACGAAATACACCACTTTATCGCTCACACGTGAACGTTTACCTGGCGTCCAAAGAAAATACTGGTTTGCACTTTATCAAACTTCCACCACCTCTGGCGGCAATGCGTACTGTTCTGCAGGTCTCTTCCATCGCCGAAGTTATGTTGCTGGCACAATAAAATTACATGTAAACAGACTTTCGTGCCATATGACAAACATAAACAAACAGAAAGGCCACATAGAATATGTACAAAATCTATATTGGCCTGCGCCCATACGAATTTTTTTATTTATCGGTTTTGTGCTAATTCGGTAGATGGCGCTGTATGTTAATTGACATCCGACCTAGATTATAATAATGTTGACAAAATACGCAAGATTAACTTATAATTAGAATAAATATATATTACAGACGTTGACATTGACTTTTTGTGTTTAGTTTTAGTGTGAAGTTTCTATTGGTTATATTGTGGCCAGTGAAGGACATTGGTACGAAGCGTAAATTGTTTCGACTTCTAGAACTAATGATAGAGAAATCAGCGTTATATCGCTCAAATTTTGCCCTGTGATTTCTAACTGTGACATTAGATACTGACTGGGCTATTTGTACTGTGGACTATATCGGTGCCATTGTTGTGCTTTTCTATCATTTTGCTAGCCTTTGAAACTGAAACGGTGATTTGCTGGCACTCTAGCACTACTTATTACGAAATGTCTAGTCGTACGTTGTGTAATAGGAATAATTAAGAATTTATTTGTATGCCAGGTTACATCTTTTTTTCGTCGGGTTTGTCACATGCAGACTTAGCCAACAGCCTGTGCAAAATTGTTAGAACAGTTGATATAATTTATTCGGTCATGAAGATTGCACATTGGTGGTTCAGCACTAAGGACAGTTAAATGAACATCAAGTTTATTAACAGTAGCTTTGTTATGGTTATTGAAATTGGAACCTCAACCTCTGCTCTGCGTGATATCCTTCACAGGAGTTTGCAGAGGATACGGACAGAAACAGAAACCATGGTTTTTTTTGACAAAACCGAGCATAGCCAAAACGATGGTTTTAGGCACTTCTCTAGGTGGCTGTTAGTCATACTAGGTACAACTCTGATTATCCATACTGGATTCACATAGGTGTCTGTGGGAATTATGGCTTTTTTGTTCCTTTGCCATTTCGCCCCCTGGCTGATTCACCTCCTGTTTTTTTGCCTCCTGGCTTGTTCACCCTCTGCCTCGTTCGCTTTTTGGCGTGTTCGCCTCCTCACCTTGGACACCGGCTGTGGTATGCTGCATTCACCTATCTTGTGGCAATGTCTGCTCATATCAAAACAGATCATCTTAGCACTGTGCCCCTCATCTGAGGTTGGAACAGTTGATCTCCAGAGGAAAGTGGGAAGGCATTAGGGTACGTGAGTAAAGCATACCAGTTTGCAGGTAGAAGATGTGAAACTTGGTGGGTGAACATCATTCACTGTCTTCTTGCCGACTGATTGTGTGCATAGGTTTCTGTACATGTCATTCTATCATTCTGCCTGTCTTTTTGTCCAGGCTGTCTCTGTCTGTATGCCTCCATCAATGCACAATGAACATTGATAGATCGTTCTGAGCAGTATGCAAGTGTTTCCTGCTGCCATGCCATCTGCTCAGTCATACCAGTCCTGACTCATGCACCTTGGTGTAGATGCCGGAGCTCGGTCAGGTCTTAGCTGGTCAAGTCACCAATGCTCGCATGGGCACGGCTGCCGTCTGTTGTTCAGTCTTGACTGCATGCCTGTCGTCAGGCCAACCATGCCTGAACTAATCATATGTTGTTAGTTGTCCTGTGAGGTTTGTCTTGTCCGAAGCCCCTCGCTCAGCAATGCCCATCGCCCGCCCTCGAAGTTTGCATCCAGCGGGTGTCAGGTAATGAGCAGCCGAATGCCCCACATGACCCTTGCTCGACATTGGCACTCGTCAGTAAACCGAAACAAAACCATGGTTTTCCCTCTGAAATTAACCGAAACGGAACAACCATGGAAAATGTGCAACCATAGCAACACTAATTAACAACTGGTATAAAGTGAACTTATAACAGAAACCACTGGGGCTGCAAAAACTAACAAATGCACAGTTAATTATTAAATTTTTAGCAAAGTGTTGAACATTAAATTTTCGATTTAAGTCACTTCACTACAAAGCATTATAAATAGGGCTAGACGAAAATCATGGTGCGAAAGTGAAAAAATCACGGCATACTTTTAGAAAAGTCGCAAAATTCACGGCGAATTCATGGTGCCAATTTACGGTCATATATAGGTTAAAAACGTCTCACTGACAAACATTTTTGTTCTCTGCCTTGTCAACAATCAGTCATGTAGCGTCGTCTTACAAAATGACTAACATTAATCCTTTTTAGTAACTTTCAGGAACAGTTTTAGTAACTATATGTAGTTATACACACAGCAGTAAACGGCTGCAAATGATTATCATAATGATCAACGAGGTCATATTAGGGTCAACTTTCAATGTTTAACTATCGAAGTTTACGGATTTTGACACAAAAATGCAACCCGTGCAAAAATTCACGGCAAATCACGGCAAGCGTCAAAATTCACGGCTTCCGTGAATTCGTGATTTTCGTCTAGCCCTAATTATAAAGTATATACAGTGAGAAGAATTTGCAAAATGATAGTCGGAGAATTGAACACTGGATTTTGTCTCTGTGCATTTGTGACAGCCTTTTTAAATTTTCAGTGAGTTGTGAAGTTGTTGAAAAAATACATTTTCTCAGACAGTTACAAGTGTTAGTTTTGAGATAACTGACTGGGTGAATGGGTGGTTTGGCTGATTACTTAGCAATGCTTGTTTTTGCCTTGAAGTCATATCTGAGTAACTGCAACTTGCCAGAACTTGGAACTTTGTACGGTAGGAACTTAATGTAGTTAGTGGATTGTTTTTGTCTGATCAAATTCAATGGCTAAATTCATTCCATGCATGCTTGCAGTATCAGGAGATGCTTGGCGTCCCACAGCTGACTTTCGATTAAACAGCAGCAATTTATCATTTTTGGGTTTAAATCAAGTTAGATGCACAAATTAATCAGCGTGTAGTGGACATTGCAGCCAAGCTGGGCTCAGGAGCTTGGAGGTGTAGGAACCCACGTTGCGTGTTTGTGTACAGGTAACTTTGGCAGTATTTGTATATGTGTAACTATATGTTATAATATTCCAGGTGACTTGAATGCTGTGTGTGCTGGTGTGTTGTGTTAAGAGCCGCAATGAGATGAGGACGAGGAAATCAGCATTCATCACAGACCTGCAGAGTTTTGCCGCAATGTTCAGTAATAACAAGCCATTGTCGCTGCCATGCTGCTTACTGTCATCAGATACATCTGCTGCTGAGTGTAGCCTGCAACTATGAACCCCGGAAACCGAGATACACCAACAGAAGACAGTGCACAGAGACTTGGGTCGGGTGATGGTCACATGCATTCAAAGGCCGGAGGCTCTGCTGTGATACATGATCATGGCAGACATAGCCCGGCGTCAGCTCACAGTCCCAGCGTGTCGGGAAAGCTGCCTGGTTTGCATCCGGACAGCGGTCGATCAAGCCGGGGCTTTGGCACACCAAGCTTCTCACCAACGGGTCTGTCAGGATTCAGCCTTGATCATCTGCCCTTCTTGTTGAACACTGCGTCGTCACTTATCTTCCCACCTTTTCTGCATCCAAGCACCAGCTCTCTGTTTCCGCCAGTTATTCCGCCAAATTTCTTACCTCCGCCTCTCCAGCCGCCACTCGCTAGTCTCTTCCCATCACCAAATGCCGAGTGTGAGGTGTCTAGCAGTGGTTGGTCTGCCCATAGTGCTGGATCTCGCAATACCTCCAGTCTCGGTAGCACGTCGAGCGAAGGTGACCTGGCTGCAAAGATTGATGGCAGAACAGTTCGGTCGTCACGGTGTTCACCGGATGTGAACCTGCAGCCATCGTCGCTGTCTTCCAGTGTTCGCAAGATATGGGAAAGTGCCGCTGTCAATCCAGTCTGTATTTCCGACGACGTTGACATGCCTTTGTCTCTTGTGACACGGCGAGAGACCACAAGTCGTGGAAGCAGCGTGGCCGAGTCGGGGGTCTGCACAGGGGATTTGCTTGCTCGGGCTGCTTCTAGCGAGACGAGTCGGACTCCTTCACTGGATGGAGAAAGTGGCTGTAACCTGGTCGGTGAAAATAGCACTGTTCAAGAGCAGACTGTGCCCACTGATCAGCTGTCACAGTGGCCGGCAGCCAAAGTGAGTACAGATACACCGCAGACTGCTGATGATGGCAAATCTTCAGCAAGTGATGATGTGTGGACTACACCAGCTTCTCGCTCATCCGGTATTGCTCTTCCACCACGAAAGCGGCTCACTCGAAATGCTGAGGAACTGAGTTCGTCAGATGCAGCTGAGTTTCCTGCCATATCTGGACCAGCAAGCAGTCCATCGTCTGCACCAAATTTCCGTTCTTGTTGGAAGAAGTTTGCTGCCAAGTCTAACATCAGTGGACCACCATCCATACATCGTGCATTTGGTGGCAAGCCACAGTATGACTGTCGGACGTACTTTCAGAAGCTGGCTGAACAGGCTAAAGCGGCTGCAGCTAGCAAGGCCTTCGTACCTGGAAAGGGAAAAGGACACTGCTATCGGAATGCCAACAAAACTAGTCCGCGGAGTTCAGATCAGAACACCGGTTCACCGCGTGTTACCAGGAGCCAGTCAAAACCAAAAAAGATGCAGTCGCCAAAATCCAGTCCTGCCGAACCACCGGCCCCCGTGCGGAAATCCACCCGCAAAAAGTCGATCAACACTCGCTTCGATGAGTATGACCGTACGGGTGGCAAAAACAAAAAGCCGAAAAGTTTGCTGTTTGATTCAAATACTGGGGTATCCGATGGCGGAAAGGAAAATGTGCAGGCTGCTATCGGAGATGATGTGACAAACTCGCTGCAGCGGAAGAAAAGTCGACGTGGAAAACATTCGGTGGCTGACGGAGACAGCATGTCAGGAGATGCAGAGGACAACACATCCCAGTCCAACGAAGTCTCGCAACCTGTCTCCGAAGCCGATAGCAAAACAATCAGCACATCAAGCTCTCTGCTGGCTGCAGCCTCCGAAGTATCTGACTCAAATGCCAAAGTAGAAGACACAGTTGAACTACAGCCATCGGTTGTTATCACTGTGCTGCCTCCAAAGTTCCGGCACTTCAAAGCCAAAACTGCATCTGTTGTGATTGACAGCTCACAGCCTCAGACTGTTGCAGACCAGCTCGTAGCAGCTACGAATGAATCCGGTAGTTTGGAAGTTGCTGCATCTGTCAAAAGTGACAGTGCTGATGTGCCAGCCACTGTAGTGAATGCTGAAGTTGTAACAGGTGTAGATGAATGCATGAATAAACCTAGTTTGTCACCATCGACTGAGAACAGTCTGGTTACTGAGACTTCTGGGGGCACTTCAACCGAGGAGTCAAAAGTCAACTGGGGCCATTCTGTCGGCGGCCGTAAAAGTCTACTATATCGGTCGTCTGGTGCAGCAATGGACATTGAGCCGAGTACTGAAGCAAAGCTTCAAAGCAGCAGCCTGACCGAGTGTTCGGCAGTGGTGCCTTCAGACGCAGTTAGCTCTGCAGATCAGACATCATCTGTTGAGACATCGGCGGACAGAGTTGTTCGGTCAGATGGTGTGTCTGTGTCGAAGCAAACCAAAGTTCAGTCAGAACAGATTGATGCTTCTTTAATGGCTATAGCATCAGACGCCACATTCACCAAGATTAACGACAAGGTACAGAGTGGCACTGATGACGAACACATTATCGAGACAGAGGCATCTTATGTCAGGGCAGCATCTCCGATCACTGATTTAGATACAGACACCAGTACCATGTCTGCTGCCTCTAATACAGCATCTGATCATGCGAATGCACCGGCTAATGAAGAAAGTGCTCCAATGACAACTGAACTTGATTCTGTTACAGCTACAAGTGTAGATATTGCAGCACAGCAGAGATTGGGTGAGGGTGCTGCTGAAGTTCCTGCAGACAATCACGGTGAAGTAACTGGCAGTAAGTCAGAGCCACGTGATGTCAGTGATGATGTCACGGTTGTGTCTAGCAGTCAGTCAGCGAATTATCAGTTTTCTGAATCAGCGGTGGACGTTATCTGTGCCAGTGTCGTAGCTGAGCCGAGTCCCTGCAAGACTCTCGTGACTACAGTCATAGATACAACTGATGTATCCTGCAGAATACTGCCCAGCGCCAGTACAGAAACAGGACATTCTGTGCCTCAGAACCGTGAGTCGTTGAAACGTTCATTGCCTGATGATGCAATTGTTAATGATGTCAGCAGCAAGAGGCGTCGTGTCAACTCCCCAGATGTACTCTTAGCTGACACTGTCGGTGAGCCTGCTCACAGTACCCTAGATACTAATGCTGTCGCTAATTTCATCTCATCGTCTGATGAGCAGGATAGTGAGACTTGCCGCGTGTCAAATGGTTTGTCAGATGAACTGCAGACAACGTTGTCTCCAAGTGTCCAAAACAGTTCAAAATCCAAGGCATCAAAGCTCAACAGGACGAAAATTACTCAACCAAATCGCAGATTAAAACTGAATCGTAGCCGTCGTGTCATGAAAACTGCTGCCAGTGCTGAGCGTCCGGTTTTGGAAAAGTCAAAGCAGTCTACTGTCGAAACTGAAAAAGCTCTTCCTGCAGAAATCAAATCAGGTAAGAATGGTGAGAAGTACACGCCACCGTTGCTGGATGGGAATCGTGAAACACCAGCAGCTGAACTGGCAGCTGTTGTGGAGTACTCAGTTGCTAATTCTGTAGACAAAGTTTGCGATAGTAATTCTAATGTGTCTTTGGCACAGAACAACGGTGAACATAAAGTCCTGCGCATTTCTCTCGTCGCGCTACATGAGTCCGTTGCAGCTTCACATCGTGCGAAAGATTCAAAACTGGAAACTGTTTGTGATGCGGATAAAACTACAAGCAGTTCTGCTGCCACCATGACTGCTGCTTCAGTGGTGAACAGTTTGAAACAGTTGACATCTGTTTGCTCAGTTGATGATGTTGGGCCGCTCATGTCTTCAGTAGACAGTGCTGTGTCTCAGGACTCAGTTGCAGTTGAACATGACAGCTCCACACTCCTCTCTCAGTGCAAATCTCTCTCAGTCGTTCTTGAAAAGATGCAAAACAGCAGAAGAAAAACACCTGCACCACCACTGACACCTCCGACTACTGTGACCAGTTCAGCTGGCAGACAACGAAGAGTTCGACTTACACGTCGCCGTTTTGCTCCTGCTGCAAAACCAGAAGTTTCTGCTAATGACACACTGTTAGTGGTTGAGGCACGTGCAGTAGAACCGCTGGCAACTTCTTCCATTGAAGATGAGTACAGATTTTCAGATGATGCTGTACCCGATGTTCTTGCTCGGCAGCGGTTGCCAAGACCAGAGCGCAAAACGTCAAGTCGGAAAACAAGAAACTCGCTGCCAACTCCAGAGCAAATAGAGGCAAGCCCGACTGCAACTGGCGATAGTACCTCTCAGTGTGCCACAAGTAGTGTAGGCTCATCCACAGCTTCTGCAGACACCGGAGAAAGCCTTACTCCAAATGCAACACAGAATCTGGTTGCGGGCAAGCCAGAGACTGGGAATAGTCGGTCACGGCGGAGAAAACGCAACTTGCCAGATGACGAAGACACTAGGTCACTGTCGCCGATTACCCAGAATGACAGTTTGCCGCCGGCTGCTTTCATTGAGGCTTCACTTGACGGTCATAAGCTGAAGCTGAGAATCACAAAATTTGCCAATCGTTCGGTGGAAGCTTCTACCTGTGATTTAACAGCGCCAGCTCCACTCCCATCCTCTGCTGAAGTTACAGACACTAGGACAGAAACAAAAGTCGATGATGATATTCTCGTGCCAGATCTTGTACCAACTCCGAGTGTGGAAGTTATTCGAGAGCGGGTAAACCGGCGACGGAGACAGTTGAAGGTCGAAGGAGTACGGTCACGTTTTCTGACTCTGCACAAGCCGTCGGGTGTGGTGCCTTTGGCAGATCATGTCAAGTGCCGACTGGTGAAGGTTGGGCGGAGGCAGTGGATGTCCGTCGGAGGTGAGGATGCAGACGCAGAAGATGATTTATCTGCCTCTCAGCATTCAGATGCTGAAACAACACCCGTGATGAACAGTCCAGCAGCAGCACCCATCGACGAAATAGCTCAACAGCCAACCCGTGACCGGATTCTGCTTGTCAGCAGTGAAAGCAAGAAACAGCGCAGGCGTGGTCGACCACCAAAGGCAAAAACTGCTGAAACTGTTCTGGCAGATACAGAATGTCCGCCAGTGACTGCCAAACGGAATAAAAAGCGAGTAAAGACTGATAATGCGGGACATGTTGAAGTTAGTTTTACAAAACCGCAGCCGCTGCCTGAAGTTGTTACACCATCACGTCCGGCCCGGGTGGACCCGGTTCCTTGGCTTGATGGTGAAGTGGATGGCTCTGACACACAGCCTTACTGTGCACTTGGTGACAGCTCGTCGCGGACTATTACATCTGACATTGATGAGTACCGGCTAAACGTCTCACAGTCGGCCAAGTTGACGTCTAACGTCGACCGAGTAATTTCCGATGTTGTTTCAGACTGTGGCGTAGAACTTATGAGCGGCACTGTACTAGCGCCGAAGTCGATGTTTTTCGTTCCGTCGGAGCTCGAGCAGCTTATGGAAGCTCTGGTGCTGGATGGAGATCTGCGTCGTCAACCTCGTATGCACAGCCCACCGATGATAGCAGTTCCCCACGAAAGAGCAGCTGTGCCGTCATCTGCTGGTGTAACTAGAACGTTTTCGTACGCTAACAGTGTTTCATTGCCCGTCTTTTCACCACGGAACGATGTAGAAGTGGACCTGTTGTTAAGTCAGCCATCACTTCGACTGCAGAACTGCACCTCGCTGCCTGTAGATACAAACAATGGCTCAGATTATGACTGTGCAATTGTCGGCTATGAATATCCCCATCCAGACTCCGTTGAACTGCCGCCACTGTTAGATGCCCCGTTCGTTGACGAGGATTGCATGCTGCCGTGGGACCCGCAATTGTACAGCTGTGTTGACCTTGTTCTCTAGTCTGTCGGTTTCTGTTGTTACTTACTTGTATCATAAAGTTGAGTTACGTGTGATTTTGTATGGCCTAGTTTTGTTGTAGTGAATTTGTTTCATCAGCAGTTGATGAAATGGGTTGCTGTGCTAGGAGACTGTTGTTACACATTGTCTGGTGGCTACACTGTATGAATGTATAAACGTTGTAGGTTGCGGAATTTCTGGACAGATTTTTAGCCAAAAAAAGTGGCATGCAAATGGGGATATGGATGTGCTTTTTTCTGAAGTAAAATAGGCTATTGTGTATTTGTAAAATTCTAATATGCACGATGCACTTGCAGTCGGAACTTGAAGTGATGTTTTAATTTGAGATTTTTTGTGCTGATGCATGTTTCTAATTAATTATTCAACTGGGAATGGTATCCGAGTTTATTTTATACTTGGCTTTGATGTTGTGTGTATGCACATTTGTTTGTGTATGCATTTATGACAATTGTCTCTCCATTGTTTTTTATTAGCAATATTATGAGGAGGTTTCAACGGTAGAGTCATGTTGGTGCAAACTTTTGAGTGTCTTCCTTTTACAAAGACACTGGACGGGGTGGCCCAGCTAAAGTGAAGCCATTATTTTTTTCAATAGCTCTGTGAAACATTGGCCGATTTTAATAATTTTTGGCAAATAACACCCCCAAAAAAACTTCACGCAAGTGACTGCAGTTTTGTCCACCTCACCTCAATACTGTTGCTACAGTACCTTGTGAAATGCAGAATTCGTAGTTTGGCCATTTACAATGATGAATTCATACTGGATAGCACATGCTTTGGATCAGAAAATTACCGAGACCACAAAATCATTGAGAATGTGTTACTTACTTAACATTAGTTTTATTCATTTTAAGATCAGGTCTCATAAATAAATTTCTGTAGCGGCATATAATCATGACTTCGGCCAGTGGTGTATTTAGGGGGAGGGCCACGGTGCGATGCCCCCCTTTGGCCCGACCATGAAAATTTTTAAAGGCGACTATATGAAAAGGTGCGTTTTTTTGCCGTTTTCCTGCAAGAATTGCAAAATTCAACAATGTTTGATGGTCTTTTTTCATAACGATACAAAATGCTATTAAAATCGCCATGTGAGATTGCATCTGATATGACGCTGTGATTTTTTGCATTTTCGAATTTCAGAAAAAATGGGCGAATTTGCGGCTTCCATTGAACGTTCAAAAGCAAAAAGTGTTTCAGCTTCAAGGGGGCTTTGCCCCCCTGACCTCCCGACCAGGGGCTATGCCCCTGGACCCCGCTGGGGGCTCCATCCCCAGACCCCCGTTATAGGCTCGCACTCTATGCGCTCTCCATGGCCCCCCCTTTGCCATACGCCACTGACTTCGGCACTGAGTTGCAACTGTTAGTTGTTCTGAGCTAATTCAGATGTCGTGTTTCGATACTTGTATATTGATTGTGGCATGAAATCATGTGAATTTTAAGAACAGTATAATGGAATAATTTGGTATAACGGTATGCTGCTTGTAGTTCAGGATTCCTGGCTTTACTTCGTTACTGTTCAGTTGATCATTTGCTGTAAAGGCAGTATATGACTGTCACATTCATGCCATGATCCCAGCTGCTGTAATGTGTGGATTTGGTGCACTCACTGCCTCTTGTTCACAGTATAAATCATGGTTGAACTTGACACGGAGATCAATGTAATAAATGAGTGATAGTGAATTTGACCATTTTTCCAATGCTGGTGTAAATCACGTGGTGTGAATATGTACTGGTACTGGTTCTTACAATGAAATTACTGTGAACTTCAAATAGAAGCTCCTGGCTTCTATTAGTACAAGTTGCCTTGAGCCCTGGTCTGTATCCCGGACCAGCCTTTAAGATCAAATTTTCGTGATAGTTTCCCTTTTTGTGTTTCTGTAAAGGTAAAACTTTCCGTTTTTCTTATTGTAAAGGTCAAACTTACTGTTCCGTTATTGTGCATTCTGCCTGAAAAGGCCATCCCCGAAATGACCTATACTGTGTCGGGCGGGACGTTAAACCCTACTCAATCACTCACTTTAGGAGCTGTACCGATACACAGCCTTTAATCTGTTTGAAGCTGGCTACATCAGCTGTATGTCGTAACATTACTCGTCCTTGTCTCTGTGGGTAGTTTATACCACTGACTTTTGTGACCAAAACAGGACTTTTCATACATATCTGTGAGCATGCAGTGATGGTGTTGACATGCTTTAAGACCTGCAAATGCGTTCGTAGAAGTCTGTCACCTAAGTTCTCAATAGCTGTGCACTGACATTCGAACAAACAAACTAGTTTGTTAACTGGATGCCATTATGAGACGAGTAAAGTAGGATTTTTTAAATTTGGTTGCAGGTATTTATATATTCATCTATAGGCTCATTTTGTGACTGTTTGTCAGCAATGTAGCCATTCTTTTGATGGCAAATATTCTTTCAATGGGGGTTATGGCGAGTCCAGGAATTGTCTCCACATTGATATGTGCTGAGGAACATTGGCGTCATGGCAGCGGGCAATTGCCCAACCTAAAGTTTTGGCTGTCAGAAATTGTTGGAAAATCTTGTCCGAAAATGGTCATTTAAAAATGCTTAAATTTAGTGCTGACGCCTACCCTCCCCCGCATTTTGGGGGAAAAAACAATCTTGAGCCCCATAATTGCATCTGTCGGAAATTTGCAACTACTGACGCCGCTGCTTTTTCTTGTTGCATTGTTTTACGGTTAAAATTCATGTATTGTGAAGGCACATTATAGCCAAGTTCCCAGTAGCATGTCAGTGTTGAAAGCATGACAACCATCTCATGCCGATAATGCAGCCATGTAATGGAGGAGGCACTGCAGTGTATCCTCTTTGATTTACTCAGTTAGCAATTTATTCTGCTAGGCATGCGTCTTATATGATATTTGTATAATGGTTCGTTTGCAGAATGAAATTTCATTCCCAGGCCCGTAGCCAGACTTGCAAAGGGGAGAGGGAGAGCAGGGAGTTTACCCCCTAACTCTCATTAACCCAGCAACTATTTATATATTGCCCATATATATACTCCCTCCCATATATATACACGCCCCCAAATTTTGGGCTCGAAAATTGCATCTGGTGGTGATGTTTTTATTAATTTTTATGCCACCTTTCTTGGTTCTGGCTGATGGGAGGGGGTTTAATTGTTCAACCCATTGAACTGGTTATTACAGGCCTACATTTGTTGACATGCGTCGATGCTGGTTACTTTGCTAATTTTGTATGTGCCAATTTATATCCTCTGGGACTGTACAGCATGTGTACAGACTGCACATGGCGTGCCTGTTTGTAATGGAAATGATAACGTTGAAGGTGTACAGAACCCGCCGACTATGTTGCTATATATGCATCCTTGCCGTGAAGCAGTTATTCTTCATATTCAATATTGATTGTCGTGTTTGTACATAGTTCTCATTAGGCAGATAAGTTGTCACCGTGTTTGTCGATGCTGAATATCATCTCGATCAAGCTGTATTTATTAAATACACAGCAGATGCAAATATTCGTTGATGGTTTTGGCTTAGTTTGCTCTGTTACAACTAAATGTTCTGAAACGTGGGCCACTTATGACTTTTGTAGATTATACAGTTGGTTATCAAAAATAGAGCAAGCAAATGCATATGCAATTTATTAACAAACAGTAAAGCAACAGTAAACACTAGAAAGATGCATCGTGTATAAAGTTTTTTTTTGGAATTTCTCTACATGTCCAACACCAAACAGGATGTTTCGCCATTCTGCCCTCAAAAAGAGCTCATGCTTAAGCAAGCATCAAATAGTCTGGAGGAATTCTTTGGACTTCATACTATCTATAGGCTTCCATGTTGTCCTTGAAATGATGCATTTTCCCCAAAGACAAACAGATTCCGTTTGAGGGTCAAAAAGCAGCTGTTGGAGGCATATGTCAAGTTCCAAGGCTTAACAAATTCCTGTATTCCAGTTGCCATTCATCACGATAAAACCTTGTCACTAAAATGTTTTTGGATTCTCAAAATGTTGCTGCATTTTTTTGCTTCCATTCAACGATTTACTGAAGCAAAATTTTTTGTATAGTCCATTATACTGCAGCATTTTTACTTTGAATCTGTTCTCGATCAATGTGTCAGTTTTTTATGAGCTGTTATGTAAAATTACACTGAATGTCACGAAATGAAAATTTTAAAAAATTTCCCATCCCTACTTAATGCCAGACTGCACCTGGAACCACAGGAATTTTTTAAAGCCTAACCATCAAGCTCTGGAATCATTCGGACAAAACCACAATACCAGTACTTGGCCAAAACGATGTCGTTGACATTCGTAACGTTTATTATGAACCCGAACGTAATGCAGCATGCTTCATTGTAATTTTGCTGTTGAATTGTCAGCTGTTATTAGCAGATATTAACAGATAGCTAAGAAGATATGGTGAACAAACAGCTTGATGAAATATTGGCACATAAACAGACACACAGTCAGCAGTCGGACAGACGCAGCTGAACGCATTTATCGCGCGGCTGTATCAACTTTCGTCGGTCAGTTTGTCATCCTCGCTAGTGCCAGTGTCGGAGGACTGCTTGGCCAGTGCGTCCTGCATTGCCCACGCAAATGCCAGCACATCTAAAACAATGCACAGACATCCACCATCAATTAACAGCAGCTAGCCAACATCACCGTCATCCATAGGAGTAGCCAGAAACTGGAGTTGAAAGGGGCGGTCTAAGGCCAGAATAGTCATGGCAGTTGCTCAGTTTTTGGCTCGCTAGCCAGCTCATGCTGCAAAATACGGCTCACAGTTCCAAATATAACCAGTATATCATACTTCACAGTCTGCATTTGTTGATGGTATACACGATACGCCGAGAAATTTGAAGCAGAAATTTTCTCAACTCTAGTGACTTTTGGTTCTGATATTTTTTTTGGCTTTGTCTCAAGCACATATGGGTCAGTTCAGCTCAAATATTTTGTGGCTCAGCTGTTACAGCTTCGTTGCCAGGTAAAGGCAGCCTAGCAAACAAAGCCATAAAAGCAGCTTAGCAACAAAATATAGCCAGAATGGCCGAAAGCGGGGCAATTTCTTGGGGAGGAGGGCAGTCTCCACCAGCTAGGGGATCTGGGGAGTGCTGTAATGTAAACTCTCTCTGTGGTGCGTGCGGTGAAGCCCTAGCTGCAAACGCCTTTTTAGGTATGAAAAAGCCCTGGAAATGCTACCTCCGTTTTCTGCAGCAGAGACGACACTCTCGTCCAGACCGAACTCCCTCATCAGAGGTCCAAGCTGACCAGATGCCAGAGCCGAGCTGAAACTCTGCAGGGCCTGCCACAGATCACACCAACACTCGTCCCATCAATGAACAGAACACCAGCACTCTGCAGAGTGGGCCGTAAAAACTGTCCCCCTATATGTCAGCTAATTATGTCTTCCAAGAGTAATGTACATTTAAAGTGAATAACGCACGTTGAAATATAATCAACTCGGAGTAACATGTGCAAATTTCATGCAAATATTTTCAATAATTTTGTAATGGGATAAAATAAACGAAAGTGACCCAACTCTACAGGAAACACAGGGAAAACAGTGTAACGTCATTATTTTAACGTACGAGGATAAAGTGTCGATCAAACTTTGTTCACCAACAAAAGGAATGGGGCCTAAACGCATTTGTAAAGAGTTTCCTAACAAGAATTGGGCGGTCAGTTCTGTTGAAGATCTTCTGCGCAAAATTGACAAGACGAACTTGATTTCTTGAAAGGTCGGCAGTGAACGGAATTGGACTGTCCGAACAACACAGAATATCGAGTGTGTAGCGGAGCTGATATACAGCCAGGAAGGCAACCCTGGGTCCAGCAAAATTCCGAGAGATATTCAGAAGGGCACATTGAACAGTTGTTTACTTGACTGTCTTGTTCTATGAAGTTTTCGGTGTTTTACTTGAACATATACGCAAGCACGTATTTCCGTTTATGTTTCACCACTGTGATATAATACAGTTGGGGTGCTTTGATTCTATCGTATTATTTTTAATAACATTTTGACATACTCATTAGGTTTTGATATCAATATGTGCAAAACAATTGAGCAAATTATATGGTGTGTCATTTTGTCCATATAAACAAATGCAGTAGCATTTTAAGCAGAATAATATAGGGGACGGTTTTTTATGGCCCACTCTGTAATGCATCATGTCTGCTGCAACTATCACTAACTACACTGTGTCTCAAAAAAAACCGGACCCCTATTACGTTTTGAAATAACTCCAACAAACTGTGCCTAATAATAATAATGATTAGCTGAGAAAATCGTC
>Ga0056128_1005633_pt1 | contig 15762 bp, 9 predicted proteins | sample WorMetLIZISLAND2_FD_71113 | JGI IMG/M metagenome (GOLD analysis project Ga0056128, IMG submission 71113) | Marine gutless worms symbiont microbial communities from Max Planck institute for Marine Microbiology, Germany - Olavius geniculatus... ...
AACCCTGCAGGAGTTAAGCCACGCTGCCCTAGATAGGCAGCGGTGGGCAGCGATAGTAAGAATGGCGTCAGACACCAACGGGCATTGAGCCCACGGTTGTCGATGATGATGATGATATGCAGCAGCGAGCTTATGGGACACTGTTTAAAAATATCAGTGAACTCAAAAAGTGACTGGTTGAAGTCTGAAGCAGAACATTATCAACACTGCTATCAATGCATACAGAATGCATCTCCCTGCCTGTGCTTAATGCAAATGGCCGATATTTTGAATATTTATTGTCAGCATTTGCACAACTGGACAACTGGATAAACGGTTAACCAAAGTGCTATAAATTTGGACAAAATGTGCGTTATTTTAATCAAATAATGATAATGTAATATTTTGCTTGTTTTGTTATCCCCAGCTAGTGCACAAACAGACCTTTGGTGAGGCAGGAACATAAATGGTCATTTGATGGCCAGTTGTGTCTGGAATATTCGTACAAAAAAATTTTTAAAATCTAGTCATCCGTCTTCAAGTTACGATCGATAAATTTTGGTGTGTTTTTAATGCCTCACAATGTAGTTATTTTGTATGTCTGTGTATCGGGCTCACAGTTTTCTGCGGCAAATTTTGCCAAATTCCACGGGCCAGTTCACAAAATTTTGCGGCTCACTGCAGCAAAATTGTTCATAAAATAACTAGTAAGAGTCTCATAGCAAACCTGTGCGAGGCTGTGATTAGTACTGTTGATGATGGTTGCTAGGCAACACTGTGTGAGCACGCATTCTGCTCGGCATGCATCAATGATTGGCTGAATTGTCAGCCGACGTGTCCAATAGACAGAGGTGCTCTGGCTCGCACGCAGCTCAAGCCTGTCCCACGTATACTTCGTAATCTTCTGTCCCGGCTCAAGTTAACATGCACATATGCTGAGTTTGGTTGTCCGGTTGTCGTTAAACTTGACCAGCTTGCCAGTCATACCCAGGTATCGTGTTATAGGTGATGCTGAAAGTTGCGTTGATTATTGGTCGTTTGTCGATGATTACAACTGGCATTGTTCTGCATGTCTTGAGCCATGTTACTATAATGCATGGAAAGTTTGTCTGTTTGTCTGTCTGGCATCTGGCATTTTCTGCGTTGCATGGTCGTGGTCCCCGACTACGGCATGAGTCTTTGGGTCATAGGTACATGCGTCCCCACCTTGCCCCCCATGGGCCGCCTGAGGGGGTTGAGTTGTTGGGTATCAGAGTGGATCCACTTATAGGGCGGGACTTTTCTAGTAGACTGATAGTTTGCACCGTGGATCTGTGCACATTTTGTTTTGTCAGTCACTGTTTTCTTAATGACTTCTGGTTACCGCTAGATGCTGCCAATTTTGTGAATTTACAAGCTTACTGGTTCAATCTATGTATTATTCAAGATAATGCAGGATCTGATCAGATGATGTAAGCATTGCTTTAGTGTGTCTCTGTTGTGGCTGTAGTGAAGCTAAGCTTCCATGTGTTTATTGTGAACAGGAATGCGACTTCAACCCCAAGAAGCCGGTACTCTGTGATAAGGGATGTGGTTTGACGATGCCTAAAGATGAGCTAAACGTATGCATAAAACACTATTGATATAAAATAAAATGTGTATTACATTTAATGTAATAACTGATTTGTTGCAGTGTGTGTTGTTTGTGCACATGATGCTACAGTGATGGCACTTTGCATGTCTGCATGTATGATAATAATTTATTGCTTTTAAATTGAGTGTTGAAATGTAGTAAAAATAACTTTACGTTTTTTAAAGACCACTTTGTATCTGCTTCTTGCTGATTGCTGAGAGTACTTTTATTATTGGACAAAATTATTATGACTTTGTCTAAAATTGTTAGTTATTTGTAGAGCTTGTTTCACATATAATTATGGTCCATAGAATAATGCATTTGCTTTGTACATTTGTTTATTAAGTAGAGAGTGACTATCAAAAATCTTTTACTACTGCAGCATTTGGAGAATTATGATTTCGCTTCTCAAACCCAAAAGTTAACGTTAACCTATATCAGAGCTGTATGGCCTGTACTACACCGTGGTCCATAAAAAATGTGCCACTTTTATTTTTTGAATAGCTTTGTGCAGCATTGGCTGATTTTCATAATTTTTGGCCTGCAACATCAGGAAGAAACTTGACGTGAATCAATTTACTTTTGGCCACCTCACTTTGATACCGTCACTACACTACCTTGTGAAATGCAGGTTGTTGAGTCTGCTGTTTGCAAGTGATGTCAACGTTTGCCGTTTGCATTCACGCTGGAGGAGGACATCGCTTTCAGTTAATCATTTCCGAGCCAACGTGTGTGCTATCCAGTATGAATTCATTGTTGTAAATGGCCAAACTACATCTTTTGCATTTCACAAGGTAGCATAGCGACAGTATTAAATTGAGGTGGTCAGAACCATCGTCACTTACGTCAAGTTCTTTCCTGATGTCGTATTTCAAAAAATATTAAAATTGGACAGTGTTTCACGAAACTATTCAAAACATAAAAGTGGCACATTTTTAATGGACCACCGTGTATGTATGCTTTTGGCTGTGTCAACAAGTCGTCATGGTGGGTTTTGGTCCTCCACAACCAGCAACCTGGTCAGACTCAACCTACAGTATTATATATTGAAATTGGACATGCCCATGCCTTTAGTGTTGCTGGAATTCTTTTCCAGACTATCTGTCATGGGACCTTTCTTTTGATTGTTTTTGGCACAGTTAAAACATTTTTATCTTGCAAATATTGACATTATATTCGCACGACTCTTGCGCATTGGAATCATTTGTTGATGCACTTTACAAATGCATTTTGATTTGAGCTGATTTCTATTCGGTACTTGCCTCGATCATGCTGGTCGTTAACATGAGGTGGTTGTCGGTTTGTGTGTTGCTTGGTGACAGAGTCACAACTGTGTGAGGGAACTGCGTTCACTGGTTCAGCTGCAGCAGAACAGAATATCGAGCCTGGAGACTGAAGCCGGCGAACTCAAGTTGCTTCACAATGAACTGAAACGTGAAGTCAGCCAACTCAAGGTCCGTGCTAATGTGCAGCGTTGTGCACTAAAACAGTAGGCGGGGCACAGAATTCTGACAGACGTCTGCAGATTTTTGACACAGAAGATTATGAATGCTTAACATTTAAACTTTCCGCTGATTTTCCCAAAATTAGTTTTCAGCCTCAAATTTTGCATTTTTGGACCAAAAAAATTAATTTTTGACTACAAGAGACATTTTTTGTATTTTTTAGTAGCCCAAAATTTGGCCCCTTTTCTCTTGGCCATTATGCCATTGCGTGCTTCACTCACTGCCCTGAGCACGGGATTCAGCGCACTTGAGATTTCTTCGAAATGATAGTGCGCTATATAAATGTTCACTTATTATTATTATTATTCAGATCAGTGGAATATGTACACGTTGACAGCTGGATCCACTGCGTTGGAGTTTATGCTCTTAATAGCATTTTGAACTGGCCACAGGCCGATAAACCTAATTAAGTTAGTACAGACAGCTAGCATCTTTAACTGATTAGATCAGTATGCCAGCAATCCAACCCTTTTTGTTTCCGTGAAACTTTGAAAGCAGCCAAAATCGGAACAAGTTTTTTATCAGCAGTGTAAGAAGAATTTTCGGGATGGCGGTTACTCAGGAATGGATGGCAGCCGGATGCAGAGGAATGTTTTGATGCATCGTTTTGTGTGCTGCGGTCGCAGGAGAGTGTTCGAGTTGTTCGTCTATCAACAGTACGCCGAGATGCTGGTCTTATCTCCGAGAATGACGAAGTACGAAGGTATGAGAACAACGTGAAAAAACATTAATGTAAAGTCCTTCCTGAGTCGTAAGGCAGCTCTGATTTCGGTTTCCTTAGTCCTCAACTAATGAGCTGTCGTACATTTTGTTGTTCGTTTCTCGTAACTTTCTTGTACAATTTTTTGTAAATCACATTTTTTCTTAAATTTGTCATAAACCTGCCGTATGTTGTAAATTTGTCTTACGATGTTTTGTAAATTTGGCCCCTGGTAGACTTCTGGCAGTCAACATATGTAATTCATTGGGAGAACAGTTACCTGAGTGACTCAGTGATTGGTCGATTGATTAAATAATTGACTGATTGGGTGAGGTCAAGTTTTGCTAGACTAAAGTCATGACTCTGATCTTGACTTTAGACGTATCTGCGAGCTGGGCTTGACTTCAGTCTTGACTTTTGACTTGACTTTAGATTTGAATTTCGTTTGCGGTTGTCCATCTTTTTTACGCAACCATCGAATAACTGCAATAATACGATTAGTTAAATTAACATTGCTTTTTGGGCCCAAATTAATCGGGTGATGTGTGCAATATTAGTTTGTTTCCAATATATGGCCATTTTGTGGATCTCAAGGTAATTATGTGCAATATTGTCAACAATGCAAGTTAGCGATGATGTCATGATACACACCTGTGTCGTCTGCTAATTTAACGCCAGCAGATAGTAAGTAACAAAATGCCTGTTAGTTACCAGACGCCACACTATTATTTTACACCATTATTTTACTGGACAAAAATTAAATATTACACTCCGATAACAAACTGGGATGTTTGTCTGGTCGAGCTAAGCCCTAATTGTATTGTTTTGACATTGAAAATTGCCAGCTGATTTAATCTTGATTTTGGTCTTGACTTTGGGCTTAGACCACAGTCAAGTCGAGACTTTAGTTTTTTAACTAAAGTCTTTGCGAAACTTGACCTCATCGAATGAGTTAGGTTGTTTGATTGCTTGGTTGACTACTTGGTAGGTGAGTGAACTCCCAGTGTCACTCGCTGGATGCACAATGATTTCAGTGCCCGATTTATTCATCAATTAATTAGTTCATCAATCAGTTCATTGATCAGTTGTTTCACTGACCAATACAGAGATTGACTTTTTGGCTTTTGTTTTTGGCTTTCAGATGGGTGAACGCACTGCAGTTAACGCGGGTAACTCGCTGGGGTGGCATGATCTCCACGCCCGACTCTGTCCTGCAGTCAGTCATCAAGCGAGCGCTCGTAGACTCCGGCTGTCCGGCGGCCATTGTGACCGAGCTGATAGAAAACTCACATGAGAGGCGCTGGCCTCCGGGTCTCAGTACGCTGGAGGTACGACAGCTCAACCGACGCGTCTTTGACAACTTTGTCTGCAAACGCATTCCTGGTAAACGATTGATTACTGTGTCATTGTCATTATTGTCATAATCACAGCAGTAACAAGCAATCACTCTCTCCCTCCGGGAACTAATTTTGTCTTCATGAAAGGATTCATTTCCAGGGTTCCTACAGGTTAGGGAAGACTGGAAAAAATCAGGGAATTTGTGTGATTAGGGAAAGGTCAGGGACTAAATATTATATTTGAGAATTCAGGGAAAATGATCTTGCATCATGCAGACTTATAGCTGTGGTCTCGGCCTTGGCCTCAAGATTTCGGCCTCGTTTAACATCTCTGCTGGTTGCATGCTTTGCCCATTGCTAACTGCGGACTGACGCTGGAGGACGAGGCTGTGTGGGTGGCCGTTGACATGCGACTGGGACTCAACGTTTGCATCACCCACAGATGTAGCGTAGATGCTAACGGCCGTTTTATGCTTTCGATCTTTCTGGCTTGTTGTCTCACTTGTGTTTTATGATGCTGCTCAGCATAGTAAACAGTGGCTACTGTAATTGATTGATTGATTGGCAGGGAAGCAGGCTGTGGTGGTGATGGCGTGTGAGAATGTTCACATGGACGAGGATATGATCGTGGAGCCGGGTCTTGTTATGATCTTTGTTAACGGGGTAGAGTAACTACACTATCACACAGCCGCTGGGTGCCAACATTGCTACCGGTAAGTCTCTGTCGTCTTGCTTCCTTACTTTTCATACGTAGCTGTAGTAAGGTAAATTGTTGATAGTCGCCAACACTTTCTCACAGCAAGCGTCTTTGTTTCCAAGGCCCTGAGCCAGCAATGCATACACAGCTCAGAAAAATGGCAGCTCCGAACTCAGATATAATGCCATTTTCTTCCTGGCGGTGAGGCCAGTAATAAATTATAATAAATTATACTCTTTGGTGACCGAGGCACGTGTGTGAACAACTTGCCCAGGGTTGTTGACTGGCAGTGTACTAGACCAGAGTTGAACCAGCAACCTCGTGGTCTCTAGTTTGAAGCACTACTGTTAAAACTACCAAGCTTCTCTAGCTGTAAGCTGTAGTGACCATGACTAAAGAAAAAGTGTAAATATATATAATGTATAGTCTGCATGTGGTCAACATTTTACTGCTTTTAAATATTATAAGCAGTAGTACGGCAGTAGCTTGTTTTTTATGTTTTTTGTATACAGATTGTGGTGGTATAATGGCATTTAATATGAACTTTGACCTGCATCAGCCCTGCATGTTTTTTTCTCATCTCTGTAGTCTGTAACTAGAAATACATTCTCTGGCCACTTTTCGTGCCAAGGTGTGAATTATTAAACGTCTTTTTTGCCAGAAAACACAGATATTTGTGGGTTTTTTGCATTTCCAAATATTGTAAAGCAGGCAAATTTGCAGCTTCCATTGCATGTCCAAAAGTTAAAAGTGTTTCAGCTTCAGGGGGGCTTTGCCCCTGGTCCCCTGACCAGGGGCTCTGCCCCTAGACCCGCTACATCTTTTCCATGCACACAACAACTGAATAAGGTCGACATTTGATTTGGGCCACGTGCAAAAGAAATTTATTGCCACTGTGCCCTGGCCCTTGCCACTCCCCCAGCTTCAGATTCCTAGTGCCACCCATGCTGTGGATGCTATGCCTTTTGCATTTAACACTTGTGGAGATATGGAACAGCAACGATTATGGGGTCAAGATCTTGGTCACCGTGTTGGGCTTTTTTAAAAAAATGCCAGATTACACAGTTAAAACTGCAGACACTGTGTCCATGTATGCAGGAGTTGATCGTGATTGGCTGAACTGAAGCGAAGAGGTTGTCCGCAGTATATTTTCAATTCCAAGTCATGCTGCACTTTTTTGCTGACATTTTTTACCTTTCTTTTTGTCTGTGAAACAGTCTTGTGCTCGATGGTGCAGTTATGCTTTGCTTTTATAAGCTGTCGATTGTTTTTTGGCAGAGATTGTTTTTGTATGTGATAAGTGCACTGTGGACTGGAGACTGTCTACTTGATAAGCCGATCAGTCCGGGCCAGTTTCCCCTTTTTAACCAGTTGGTTAACCAGGCCACTGTTCTCCATGGGTCGTGGAATTTGTCTGTTAGTTACTGTCGAATTTTGCAGAATTTGACACTGACTGGCGATTACTTTTTATTTTCCAATTCAGATCAGAGTTTGCAAAGCTTTTTGAAAGAATTGCTAGTCTTCTTAAATTGACTGACTATTTTGACAGTCAGCAAAACTCTACTGTGAAAAGTGTTTTCCTCACTTTGAGGTATAGGGTAGTCCAGTCCACAATTATGGAACAGACAAATTCCACAGTGATAAATGCTTAGATGTTGGAAATAAGGTTAAAAACAAGGTTAGGGTTAGAAATTAGGGTTAGGGATAGGCTTATGGATTAGAGCTTGGGATAGGGCTAAAGATTGGTATAGGTTTAGGGTCAGGGATTAGGGTTAAGAATAGCGTTCAAAATAGGGATAGGGTTAAGGTTAGGGTTTGGGTTAGGGTTCATTTAGTGGGCCAGTTTTGACGTTCCAGTTATTGTCAGTCCAGGTTCTGACAGGGAACTTTCTGTCTGAGTCTGTGTAAGCTGAAGGAGTCTCGTCAAGAGGGTGGGGTAGAGGAGGTAAGTTACCCCAGGCCCTGCGACGTTTGGGGGCCCCACCGTCGCTGAAAAAGTATAGAGTACACCAGAATACGCCATTCTCATTAGAAAACTCCCCAGAGGGACTGCATGAGAATGTTTCCCTGGACCCCGCTGTGGCTTTCGATCGGCCTGAGCTAGATTGCTTACTAAGTTGTGGAATGGATGTTTGTGACATGTTTCAGATGGACAGAATGATATCAAGACGTTGTTGTTATAGTGCAACTACTGTGTGTTTGAGTTAATTTCATTCCGGCCATGTAGCTGCGTGGTGTGATATCTTGGTACTGCAGTGTAAAGCCCAAATTTCATTACGCCGACTTTGCGACAAAGTCCGTGCGGACACAAGTCATGAAAGTCCGCGGCACAAATCATATCGCCGACTTTCATGATTTGTGTTCCGGACTTTCGTGATTCGTGTCTGCGACAATCGCCGACTTTCCCCGTACGTTGTAATGGACTAAATTCCATTAGAGCGATACAAACAGGTTCGTTACGGACTTTGTCGCAAACATCTTGATGTGTTGAGATGGTTTGTGTCTGCGACTTTCATGATTTGTGTCAATTTTCTTTTATGTCACATACAACAGATAAGACGTTTTGTTGTTTTACCCTCAATATACTGTGACAGTGTGCTATTCCGTGCTATTCTACTCAATTGCTGCACTGCGTTCATTTTCTATGCCTGCCGTTCATTGTCTCTCCAGTTAAACAGCTGCAGTCCTGTAGGGCATGTTGTGAGTAGGGCGCACAGTTTTCCACTGAAAATTTTGCCAAATTCCACGGGCTAGTTTGCAAAAATTCTGCGGCTTCCGCGGCCTTCCATTTGTAAGTAAACTGAACTCTATCCTGTCCCAGAACTTTATTTTCTGAAGAGCCGGCTGGCATAGAGATTAGTGACGTAGTGTTGAGTTATGCCAGCAACGTACAAAGAAAATTGCCTATATTTTTTCGTTTTAAAAGTGCAGTCTGTCAAGTTGCATTGCATTTATTTACGATTGTGCCATATTGCGATAGATATTAGTAGCACGCTCAGCTTTTGGCAGTTCAGTTTGTTTTTTTTCTTGAGAAAGGTGCATCATAAAGTCAAAAATCCTTCTAATCGCCAGTGAATTTTCAACTTCTGCAAAATTCTGCAGAAATATCAAAATTCCGTGGCTTGGTTTGAAATTCTGCAGCCGACGGAAAACTGTGGGCCATAGTAACTTACGAGTCTTAACCCTTTGGCTTCCAATAGAGAGCATGCTGAGGTTAATGACTGTTTGCACACCCATAATAGATGGGTGTTTACAATTTTAGGCTTAGGTCAATTTTTGGTTTTTTTCTGTGAGGGTTAGACTTTCCGTTTCATGCAAAGATTTCCCATTGCAGTCATAACCAAATGTACCCATTTTTAAGTTTAAAGTGTCACAAGGCACTTGGCATTGACAGGCTACATCATAGAATGTCTTGAAGATAGCATTGCATATTGTGTGGTCTGATTTGTAGTTGCCCATAGTTTGTGTCTTGCTCTGCAATAGCCACACCCGAGTAGCTAGCAACAGATCGTAGAAATTCAGTGCCAGTATTTCCATTAGTTTGTTACATGTTTTACCCTTACAACGGGGAATTCCGATGATAATGTGGATGGCCGCATGTTTTGTTGGCATTACGCACCGATGTCTTTGCGAAGCTCGATCGTTCATTCGTTTTTGTCTGTACCTGCAGTTTTAATCAAAAGTCTTTTGAACCAGGTTGATTTCCGTTTCATTATTGTTCATCAGTTAAGCCCAAGGCTCAAAGTGGGAAAGAAATTAGTGCCGGAATGGTTGCCGAGTCTTCCTTCCTTTCCTCCACTCAAGCTACCATCATTTTGGCCAATGATCGATGCGACCATCAGTGACCAGTTGCCTGAATCTCACAAAATGGCCTGCAAAGCATACCGGTATGACTTTTCTGAGAAAAAAAGTGCCATCATGGTTTATTTTGTGTTTTATAAAGGTTAAACTTTCTGTAAAGGTTAAACTTACTGTTCGTTATTATGTGTTTGTGTGCATTCCGGCTGGAAAGGCCATCCCCGAAATGACCTGTACTGTGTCAGGTGGGACGATAAATCCTACTCACTCAGTCACTCAATGACCAGTTGCCTGAATCTCACAAAATGGCCTCCAAAGCATACCGGTGTGACTTTTCTCCGAAAAGAAGTGCTGGTATGGTTTCCAGTCAGCCAAGGAAGTGCTGGTATCCCATGCCGGTCCATACCGTCCCACTGTAAGCCCTGGTTAAGCCCCAGTACAGCTATTTGCATGTAATTGCTGGTAGTGGTGCTACAGCAGATTATTATAACGTGTTTAGATAGTGTGCTTTGATTGTATACACACTGGTAATTAACTGAGTCGGTCTGCATTGCTGTATTCTGATAATTTACTTTAGCGTGTGTGGCACGCGTGAAGTATGCAGAAGCAAACACTTGCCGGGATATCTGTTTTTTGTTGGAGTACTTGGTGACATACATGATACATTAAAGCAAGTGCATACTATGCTATTAGATGTTGAATTTGCATCATAACTCTGCATGATTTTCATACAACTAATTTATTCGTGCTACAAAAGAACAGACCTTGCAGAACTTTGCTGTTAAACAATACTTTCGAATAAAGTCAGTGGTAAAAACACTGAAGTCTACCGCAATAAGCGCTATAAATCTTATTGGTGATGTGAGAGTATTGAAGAAATTGTTTTGTGATGTTTCCTTCTTGTGCGCTGTTCATAGCCAGTCTTTTGCCACAAGTCATACTGTGCTCTGCCTATTCGCGGTTGCCTGTAAAAAGTAAGCCTGTGACTTCCATTTGTCCGGAAATACATCAAGTATTACCCAGCTTTTGCAGTTGTTTATTTTACCAGTCTAATGAGTGGTGAACTTAGAAAACGCTATTTGTTAAAGACCCCCATCACAATCCTTAACGAGTCGAATAATACACTCATCTTTAGAATACTGAAAGTTACCGGGTTTGTAAATTGCTTGTTCTAAAACTGACCGAATTTCAGTTCACAAGGTAGTGTAGTGACACGTTTGGGATGTAATGGGATCGCTTAATTGCAGATTTAGTGCATCGAAAAAAACTGAAAGCAGCTGTTGAAAAAGGTCAATATTTGATGCAGTTATGACAAGAACTTAGAGCCGTTGCCGACAGCTTCGGCCCAAAAAATTGCAGTTCTTCCGGTTGCAGTCTGGTGGAGAAGTAGGGACAGCGAAAATTTCGCTATTTCTGTTTCATGAAATTCCACATAATATTACACAACACCTTATAAAAACAGACCGACATTCCAAACAGTGCCCAAGAGAAGTAGAGCAAAAATAGTGCAGCATAGAGGCAAACAATTTTGTTTCGGTAAAACGCTAAATGCAAACAAAAAACTGCACTGATAATTTGCATGGTCCCGTTAAAGGAAATTGGACGGACGGACGGGCAGCGAACGGCAACCGAAAGCACAGGAATAATTACAGTGTTTCATTAAAAAATGACCCCTTTTTTCTTTCTTTCATAATTCACGCAAATGATCATCAATTCACACCAAATTTTTACTAGTTGTAGCTGGAAAAAATACTAATTCAAAATATTGCAGTTGATTAAATATTCTTTGCTAGGCGTGACGTAACGCTGACGTCATAATATGCACGGGTACAAGCTTGCTAGTCTCAACTGGTGCTGTCAGTTGCTACCCTGCTCCGATGGTGAAAAATCTGGTTCGTTAATGACAAATTTGCGAAGTTTTACAGTTGCAGCCACAAAAAACGTGCAAAGCGATCATAATTACGTGTCTGTGGGGATAGCTAGAATTTCACGTGTTCAAGCAAGACAGTGCACTAACACACTGAGCTTGCAAAATGGTTGAGTTTTGGATCGCGAGACGCCTGATTTCATGTTTCCATGTTGCTCAGTGCTGACACGATAAACATCTTTTATTAGTGAGCCAGACTAAGTTCACCATGGAAGTAGGGTAGCAACTGACAACACTAGTTGAGACAAGCAAGCTTGTACCCGTGACACATTATGACGTCAGCATTACGTCACGACTAGCAAAGAATATTTAATCAACTGCCACATTTAGTCTAAATATTTTGAATTAGTATTTCTGCAGCTACAACTGGTAAAAATTTCATGTAAATTTATCGTCATTTAAGTAAATTACGAAAAAACAAAAAGGGGTCCCTTTTTATGAGACACCGTGTATTTTACATGTTATTATTGGGCCAGCCACTCTAAGAACAACTTTCACGACTGCTGGTGGCGTGTCTCATCGGTCTCGTCTGTTGTCTCCGCGGCGGCTCTGGTCGTCTCGTGCGATGTGCAGCCGGGATCCACCCCGGTAGTGGTGGCGGGTGGTGTGCTGGCAGCTGACGGTGGTGGAAGTGGCAGTGGAAGCGGAAGTGGAGCGGCGGTGGAGTGGGCTGCGGCTGCAGTAGTCACCAGGGCTGAGCACGGCGTCGTCACTGCCTTTGAAGTCGCCGCAGACACTGCAGCGTTAGTGACACCGAGCTGCTGCTGCTGCTGCTGCGATTCCAGCGACCTTCAACCAATCAACCCTATAACAGTAATACTTCCGCTAAGGAGATCATGTGATAGATAGGCTCAGGGGCGTCTACGTCCATTGAAGACTACGCTCAAAGCGTATTACTTTTCTCAAGGGGGCGGGCAGTCATCGTTCTACTAAACTTGACCAGAAGTGTTTTGTGAGGTTAAAATGCACCAAATTCATTTTCGGCCCAGACCCAATTTTTCTATTCCCCGCCCCATTCGACGTTTCAACCTCTTTCTCCCTATTGAAATTCGCTCTTCAAATGTGTCTCGCAGACCAAAAATGCCAAAAAATCCATAAAACCTTTATTTTGGTGTTCAAGGTCATCTAAGGTCATTGCTATCGGTGTCAATCGAAAGCCCGTATACGACTTTCTGTTAGTGATTAATAGTAACCTAGGCCCTATCTCGCACGGTTTTTGAGATACCGCGACTTATTGGCTAAAAATCACAAATTTTCCCTACCCCCTTTCATTTAGCGCCCACCCTCATTGTGGCCCCTTTCGAATTTATGGAAAAGCTTCACAGATACCAAAACTAGAGTCTTCGAGGTAGTCGACGGTGAAGATTTGGTAACCCTAGCTTGCACCGTTATCGACTGATCCACCCGTGTGACGCACGGACAGATAGACAGAATTGCGATTGCTAAGATGCGCTACAGCAGTATCTGCTTTCGCACGTAAAAACTGACTAAAATTGCAAGAAAAGCATACTTAGGTAAAACGACAAATAAAGGAGAATTTAAAATCGGTCTGAAGAGAAACAGTAAAGACACCTTGACTTGACGGTAATGCTCTTTTCGTCACGAAGTCTGGCCGTGGCGGCGTGATGCATCTGGGGCGGAGATTGGGCGGACGATTTGGGCGTTGTTTGTGTCTCCTTGTTGGTCACCTGAACCAAACGTTAAGGCGCGTACAGAGCGACCTAACTAAACTGACATGATTCAGTTTTGGGGCAAGAAGTAATGCATTACATCAGGCACCGTCTAACGGCGTTGGTGGACTACGTGACTACGCTCTCGTACGCGTCAACCAATGGGCTCGCCCTGCTTGCCCATTAGTCAGTTCGTCAAAAACTAATCCACGTCAGTTCAGTTCAGTTACGTCGTTTTGTACGCATCTTTAGAGTTACACAATACAAGTTCGTTTTTTGCTAAAACGTGTTTTAACAGTGTTTAAGTCAACAAAATACAATGTATACGCCTAAGCTGGCTAGTCCAAAATACGCGACTTGGACGACGCCCATTTTTGCGCGAAGATTTTGGTATCGACGTTAGACCTACAAATGAAAATCAAAGTAAACGATGTCAAATATTTCATTAATCAAACAGGCTTAGAATTCGCCCGGCAGCTTCATCCCCAAAACCACGAAGACTTCTAGGTTTTACAACATATCTTCGCCACTTTTGCCCTTAGATTTTTAATTAGGCTATTTATTCCATAGTCTCATCTATAGCCTACAGTATTTTGATTTGATTATAATTTTGATTTTAATTGTGTTTTGTTTGTTAGGCCTACTGGCGTGTTTTCTGTTGAAAAGTGGACTCATTTTGTCACCTGTTAATATTATTAAGCAATGAAACCCGTTTCGATTTGATTATGATTTGAAAACAGACATTTTCACTAATTCAGTGCTATAGTATTAGTGAACTTGTCGAAGAAGTCGTCAGTGACTGGCGTCGTGGTGGGAAGAAACCGGCGGTGGCAACTGCCTAAATTTCTGGCTGTCGGAAATTTGTCGAAAAATATTTTGTCGGAAATTTTTCTTCTTGTCGGGAAATGTTCGTTCAAAAGTAGAAAAAACTTGTCGATGAAAACACATTTATGGGTAAATTTGGGGGCAAAATTGACCCATGACGACGTCGCTGGAAGTGATCAAAGTTTACGTCGATCGATGAGGTCTCGGTGGCGCTGTCATTCAAGATGGTGGATGTTGCGGCGGCTGCGGAGGCTGCGTTTGCGGGTCCCACTTGTATCGAATGCACAGCGCCTGAGTCAGCTGGTCTCTGACGTCTGCTGGCGGCTGGTGCGCCGCTGCTGCTGACTGACTCGAGCTGGCGAATAATCTGCCGAATGTTGGTGAACGGCTGCTGAGCCTGACCAGCGGCTCTGTCGCTTGATACGACTGACTCACTCCCCGCATCGTCAGAAACCCTGTCAGCTGACGCACACGTTCAGCCAATCGTTGCCTAAGGCGTAAAAAATTCGCGCTTCCGGTTGCAGCCGGCAAAAAATTAGGAACGGGAGGCGGCGAAATTTTTTTAAAATTTATTTTCATGCCATAATGTATCATGTAATATTACCCAACAACTCAAAAAAAACAAACTGACATTTGACACTAAATAGTAGGCTACTCACGAAAACTTAGGTCTAAACGAAGATACTGCCACATTTCAAGCCAGATGAAAACAGTATTTTTAGTACAACTTTAAAAGCAAACTGAAAACTGCGCTGATATTTTTGCAGGTCCAATAAAAATTTTTGGAACGCTTTTTTTTCTAGGTACGGACGGCAACCGGAAGCACGGAAATTTTTAGGCCTTACTTTACCTTACCTTACCTTACCTTCGGGGTGCAGGGGCGTCTATCCCCGCTAAGTCCTTTGACCAAGTTTCTCGATCCCCCTCAACTTCAAGTGAGGCGCAGTAGGCGCCGAGAACGATCGGCGCTGCAGGCGTCGAGGGAATGAAGAATGGGGAGGGGTGTTGGTGCATCACCGTCTTCTCCTCTGGTTGCAAGATATCGTCAACGTTACTTCAAAACTGTTGTAGCAGTTAAAACAGCAAACAGTCAACATAGTTTCAGCGTTATATTTCCAGACTAGTGACTAGAGGGCGGCAAAGGCGTCGAGGATTTGAAGCAAAGGTCACGATTTTTACGCGCGACAGCAGGTACTGCTATAGCGCGTCTTAGCCATCGCAATTCTGTCTGTCTGTCCGTCTGTCCGTGCGTCACACGGGTGGATCAGTCAAAAACGGTGCAAGCTAGGATCACCAAATCTTCACCGTCGGCTGCCTGGAAGACTCTAGTTTCAGGATCCGTAAAGCTTTTCCATAATTTCGAAAGGGGTCACCCCGAACGAGGGCGCTAAATGAGAGGGGGTAGGAAAAATTTGCGATTTTTAGTCTATCCGTCGTTGGCAGAGCGAAACAGGTTACGCCCCCTGGTAAGTACAAGTAAAGCACTATAGATATTTAGCCGCTGGTCGTTTGGCGCCCTCTGGCGACTGATTTTGTTTTACTGGGCTTTCAAAGACTCTAGGCCTTGAAGGCCTTGGACAAGATTTGGAAAAGTAAGGCGATCACTCTGTAAACAAAGCTTAGCATCCTGAAGACATGTGTGTTCAGTACAATGCTGTACGGTTGTGAAACATGGACAGTTACAAAACGCTGCGAAAGCCAAATCCTGTCCT
>Ga0056128_1005635_pt1 | contig 15758 bp, 7 predicted proteins | sample WorMetLIZISLAND2_FD_71113 | JGI IMG/M metagenome (GOLD analysis project Ga0056128, IMG submission 71113) | Marine gutless worms symbiont microbial communities from Max Planck institute for Marine Microbiology, Germany - Olavius geniculatus... ...
AGTGGCCAAAATTTGGTGCACTTACCGTCGATAGCTTTTCGGCTAGACAAAAAAAGTGGGTTGAGCGAATGCCAGGTATAAACATGCAAATTTTCCTCAAGTCGGAGTACGATGACACTCCTCTCACAAAAACCTATATTACGAACCAAAACTGTGTTTTTCACCAAACTAAAGCCCTAACAATTGCAAACAAATTGCATACAAATACTGCAGTTATTGCAAAATCTGCACTAAAACCGGATCAAGCTTCAAAATAACCCCACTAATAATTTTTGTGGTCTTCAAAATAACTATTCCACACATCACTAAAATATTAATTTTGCTGCTTTGGGCGTCTCTTTCAGCAGCCATCCAGCCAGCAAATACACTCCGCAAAATGTCTGCAACTTTAGTTACCAGAAGCATGTTTTGTTACTAGAAGATGCTTGTGAGAGTGCATATCTCCACCAAGTCAATTTTTACAAAATAGTAATTTAAACACTTTATGTGACTTTAATAACCAAGCTAAAATAATCAGAAAATAATAAAGAATTTTTTACAAGCTAAAGTAAAAAAATTTTGAAAAAAATACAATGAAAACTATGATAAAAAATAAATAGAAGAATAAACATTTGTTGATCCCAACAATTCACTAGACCTCTATACTGTGTTGCTAAGAACAACAACATATCAGTGTTAAAAAATAACACAACAAAGTCAGTTTTATCAACCTTCAAAACACATGGTGTTTCATAAAAAAGAACCCCTTTTTGTTTTTTTTCATAATTCACTCAAATGATGATCAATTAACACAAAATTTGTACCAGTTGTAGCCGAAGAAATACTAATTCAAAATATTGCAACAAAATATGGCAGTTGATTAAATATTTTTTGCTAGTCCTGATGTAATGCTGACGTCATAATGTGTCACGGGTATAAACTGGATAGTCTCAACTGGTGCTGTCAGTTGCTACCCTGCTCCAATGGTGAAAAATCTGGTTCATTCATGACAAATTGTTAAAGTTTTACAGTTACAGTTACAAAAACATGCAAAGCAATGGCATTTACGTGTCTGTGGGGACAGTTAGACTTTTACGCCTTCCAGCAAGACAGTGCACTAGCACACGCAGCTTGCAAAATGGTTGCGTTTTTGGATCACCAGACGCCTGATTTCATATCCCAATGTTGCTTAGTGCTGACACAATAAACATTTTTCATTAGCGAACCAGATTAAGTTCATCATCGAAGCAGGGTAGCAACTGACACCACCAGCTAAGACTATCCAGTTTGTATCCGTGACAATTATGATGTCAGCATTACGACAGGACTAGCCAAAAATATTTAATCAACTGCCATATTTTGTTGCAATATTTTGAATTAGTATTTCTTCAGCCACAAGTAGTACAAACTTTGTGTAAATTGATCATCATTTGAGTGAATTATGAAAAAAGGGGTCCTTTTTTATGAAACACCGTGTACATTACTTAAAATATAAAGTTTACAACACAGCAGAATCATGTAGACTTACATGACGGTTTACGTCCTATAGTTTTACAGTTACTGCTTGCGCTCAGAATGTTCTCCTCTTTTGCGGTGCATTTTCTTGACCTATTCCAGCTCCTTGACTGAATCAGCATTGTCAGCATCCATGTTGTTATTTTACCATTTTTACCACTGCCGCCGGGTTTGTAATACGCAGTGCCTGCTGGTTTGATCGATCTTTGTGAGCAACTGCTTAATTCAACCATGACACTGACCAGCTTTTGTTCGCAAACTCTTTGATCAATTTCTTTGTTCCATAACTCATTGTCTTTGCACGAAACATTAACTAAAACTTCATCATCTTCGCTAAATACCATTTTTTGTTATTGTTTACAGTTACACAACAGTGACGTGTCAATGACGTCAGGCTATAGCAGGCACCTGCATTTTTTGTTGTTTGCAACGGTATGAAAGAAACGAAACTTTAAAAAAATAACTGCTTTGTTTATAGTTCATACTTTTATGCCATTTTTTTGTACTCTTTACATATTATCTAAAGATGTTGGACAATAATTCACACTGGTGGCAGTTTTAGTTTGATGCATTTATTGACGATGTCACAGAGGTCCACTTTTTATTGGGACACAGTGTAGTCACATTTTTTTTGTTTTTAACCCTTGCAATCTTTTCTGCCTAACACATAAAAAGAATGAAAAGTAAATAACGCAAATAAATTAGTAAATTACCCGAAGCGGTCCTTGAGCTGCTGCTGCTGTTTCCATGACTCCGTCCTCCCGATGAGCGCCATGATGACCCAAACCCCCCACCAGGGGAATTCCAGCCCCAGTTGGAGGTAGAGGAACCCCAGCCATGGGTAGTAGGACCAGGGTATTGCTGCTGCTGAGAGCGGGAACCAAGCAAGTAGCCAAGTACACCACCAGTCGCTGCTCCACTCCAGAACCCTCCTCCATTATCACTACCATCTCTACCACTACCATATGTACCAGTCTCACATGTTGCCCCACCATAGGCCGACGATGAGTAGGCACCTGCACATACATATGCATTTCACAATGTAGTGTAGCAACATTAGTAAGGTAAAATGGGCAAAAGTACCATAGTCGTTTATGGCTTGTTTCTTTGTGATGCTGCACACCAAAAATTACAAAAATCGGCCAATGTTTCACAGAGTTATTCAAAACACCACACTGGCCCAGTTTTACTCGAGACATGATGCACACTGTGTCGTACAGCAGGGACCCCCGACATTATTGGTAGAAATCTTCCCGACTCAACTGGCCACCAAACGACACTGAAATTACCACCTCACTCAACGTTTGTTTATGCACTACCTGAAGAAAACAGAACAATCAAAGTACAGGGCATGCCAAAAAAATGACCCACTTGTTTTTGTCACAACTTCATCAAATCTCTACCAAATTTGACAAATTTTGGTACACGGATAGCCAAGAGAATACAAAAATGTAAGCTACACTCAATGTCCACCTTACGTAGTTTATGTCAACGCACTACCATGTAAAACACAGATGCTCCAAGTGGAGATTTGACGAAGTTCTGATAAAAACAAGGTGGGTCATTTTTTAGCACACCCTGTGTCACATTTTTATGCAAGCCAGTATGAATCGTATGAGTACTCAACTAAAATAACACACATAGTATCAAATGTAAAGCAGAATGCAATAAGTGACAATATTCTAGACTATTACCGCAAGGTGGAGCGGTATATTCGGGTCTGAATCCAGGTGCTGGTGCTGGTGGTGGTTGTTCCGAGTATGGAGGGGGGTGTGATGAAGGGGTGTGTGTAGAGCATGTGCTGTGCTGCTGTGAAGCCGGAGACAGGAAGCACGTGTAGACAAGGTACAGCACAGCCAGAATGACAACCAATGTCACTACAGTTCCAAGCTGAGAATCCTTGCCAGAATCACCACTGTAAATAACCACATCACGGGATGAATAAACGGTAGAGATCTTCATAGGAAACCCATCTTACTCACAGCTACGGAGCATCAGCTGCCATATCAGTGTTACCTGCAACCAAACGTAGGTGAACGTGCTCCGCCTCAACCCCGGCCAAAGAGGCCAGCAGTCAATTTACCTCCCACCCCCTCCCCCCCGAAGGTATACTAGGGAAGTCTGAGTTGACCTTGATGTTGATTATACACTGAGCTGGTTTACCTAACTACAGACAGTCACCCATCCAAGTAGCAAGCGCATGACAGGGAGACGAAACCATGACCAAGCACTAAATAACTACCGGTATGTAACAAGCAGTAACAATAACACCTCTCAGTGAATAAATGATGCAATAAGCTACAGAAATGAATAATACTAATAAACTAATTAAAAATATGCTATAGGTCACACTGGTGAAGCAAGCCAAAGCAAACACTAGTGGGTGGTCCAGCGACGGCGCATTGCTGATGAAGAGAGGGGAGGGAGAGAGAGGGAGAGCAGATAAGACAGACCCATGGTGCCAGGTGCCCGCTAATGATTAGTTCACAGGAGTGGAGGCACTGCTGCAGATACACTGTTGTTACCGTTTCACGCCTGCCAGTTTGCCGTGGTCGGTTGATCTGACTGACGTGACGTGGCAGGCGGAGAGCATGGCATGAGGCAAAATTGCATTATTAGGCCTACTCCGCAGATCGAAGCGTACAGTGACCCGACGTCCATCCGTCGATTAGGCATAAAAACAAGTAGTGTCTACTCACACATCTGTCAATAATTAACTCTGTTGGTGCAATCGTGCTGCAGGCCAGTAGACAGGACTTCAGTTTACACTCAGCGTGTTCGGAGTCGAGGTGGTAATGCCGAACGCCTAAAGTCTTTGGGCGTAAGTAGTCCCAGGACCCAGATACGACATATCAGTGCTAAGTTTCGATGTGAGGTAGCTAGAAGTTCAGAAACAAGAAAGTTATCGGGTGAGCAATTTTTGAACTTAGGACCCGATTTTGCTCGAAATTGGTGAACTTTGGTCCACATATTTCGACGTCGCTGAAAAGCCCTAGGGAAGGGCTACATGCCACCAAAATTTTGTGGGCCAAAGTTCAGAAACAAAAAAGTTATTGGGTGACCGAATTTTAAACTTTGGGCCAGATTCCGATTTTCTCGAAATTGGTGAACTTTGGTCCACATATTTTGACGTTGTTGGAAAGCCCTAGGGAAGGGCTACAAGCCCCAAAAATTTTGTTGGCCAAAGTTCAGAAACAAAAAAATTATTGGGTGATCGAATTTTGAACTTCAATCCCGATTTTCTCGAAACTGGTGAACTTTGGTCTACATATTTTGGCACTTTTGGAAAGCCCTCCAAAAGGACTACAAGACACCCAAACTATGTGGGCCAAAGTTCAAAAACAAAAAAAAATTATGCGGGGTCAAATTCTGACAAAAATTCCGATTTTCTCGAAATTGCTGAACTTTGGTCCACATATTTTGACGTTTTTGGATAGCCCTGGGCAAGGGCTACAAGCCACTAAAACTTTGTGGGCCAAAGTTCAGAAACAAAAAAGTTATTGGGTGATCAAATTTTGATCTTTGGTCCCGATTTTCTCGAAACCGGTGAACTTTGGTCCACATATTTTGGCACTTTTGGAAAGCCCTCCAAAATGACTACAATACATCCAAAGTATGTGGGCCAAAGATCAAAAACAAAAAAGTTATGCAAGGTCAAATTCTGACAAAAATTCCGATTTTCTTGAAATTGGTGAAGTTTGGTCCACATTTTCCGACACTTTTGGAAAGCACTGGGGCAGTTATACAACGTCCCTAAATATTATGGACCAAAGTTCAAAAACAAATTTGGTGGGCCTACGTTCAAAAACAAAAAAGTTGAGGACCTGAGTACATTACAGCCCCATTCCAACTGAATGCGTTGGATGCGCGGGTCCCAAACCACAAAATCGGAGTCCATCCGATAATACTCCTCAACAACAGCACGGCGTAGGTCTACCCCTTCGCCTACCAGTGACTATGTAAAGCCAGGGAAACACAAGCCGCACATCCAGTGCATCTTTGTACCCGAACACAGAGAGTCATTTGCACTTAATTAGCTAGTCGCCGGCGGTTCTCAAGAGTCTAGACAACTGTCTGCCTTCCCCACACCACTCATCCATTCAAATCTGACAAGCCTCACCCTCCCTCCCCCTTACACGCGTGGTACGGCGCCAACGGCTATCTGAACTTTGATGGTATAACACCCGCCGCGAGACGACTCGCCGCCGGCACAGTCAAGACTCTAGAGCCGGGCCAGTTTGAAATCGAAAAACTGAAAAGGGCAATAGAGTCTAAAACCGCGGTTCCGATGCGGTTCGGTTTTGCTAAAAAAAACCGCGGTTTCGGTGTCGATTCCGATCACCGTAACAACACTAGCAAACACCCAGCTGCTATGAACTAGCTGTAACAATGCATCAATGTTAGATGACAATCAATGCTAGATTATATTAAGACTAAATAAAACAATCAATAAATAAACTAGGCAGGGCAAAAAGTTGCAATTCTGTGAAGTACACTACACATTTCCAACAGAATTCCAACACAGAGCTGCAAATTTCCAACCGAGGAAATTAGCAGATTATTTTTGCCCGAGTTTCACTAAATTAGTCTGGTGTTTCAGCCATAAATTTTGTACTCTTGAATGCAAATTTTCAGACAATTCAAAAACAGACAACTGGCCCCTGTCCCCTGCCTTTATTTAGCCATAATGCCACTCAAAAATATGCCATTCATCACCTCCAATGTTGTGAGCTTTGTGACTCGTAACCTCGCGCATATCCGGCTTTCGTCAAGTCTATGCTGTATTCCAACTGAAACATCACATCAACGTCTTACAGGCCAAAGGACGTGTATACTGGTTAGCTCTTTATAAACAGCCCATCACAGAGCTATAAAGCATCACCTGCCATATAGGATCATACAGTGTTGCCTGTCACCCAACACAGGTGAACATGCTCTACCTTAACCCCAGCCAGAGAGGCCAGTACTCGATTTACCTAGCCCAAAAGGATGGAGGGCTGAGTTGACCTTGGTGGTTGGTTGGCTAAATATTAAGATGGTTTAACTGTCCATAGACAGACACCCATCCAAGTAGTAACTGAGAGTTAAACCCACAAACTCTCGATCACAAGTCAAACACCATACCATTACATCTCCACGCCTAAATGATTCTAAATGAAAACATATGTATTTTTGGACAATTGCTACACTTCACCTTTTAATCAAAACTAATCAACCACTGTTCATTGTCCATTGTTTCAAGAAGTTAACAGTAAACTTTTTCCACTGATATTGGCTAAAATTATAAATAAAAGCAAAAACTAGAAAAGAAAAACCAAAAAAGAAAAAGACAATTACAACAAAACACACAATTGCATTTCCACCACGAGACGTTCAGAATGCAAGCACCGTCCAGATAAAACTATGCTTCATGTTCAGGGCCGTCTTTTGCCAGTGCGGGGCCCTGGCGTAGAGCCCTTGGCACTGACTTAACCATGGCTGCGAACTGGGCTCCCTGATACCACAACCACATATTAGTGACCTGTAACCGATAGGCCTGAGCCAATAAGGTAGGCCTGTATTTTCTATGTCTTTAGACTCACAATTTTGCTTGCTTCGCTCCAGAAAAATTTTTCGACCCCAGATTTTAACTTCTCCACAATATTTTCTAGATTTCTAAATTGAGTTTAAGTTGTGACAATATGAATTCATCCACTAACGAGATAAAAATTGGTTAGACTGATCGATCGATTCATCGCCAAGTGCTATGGTGCCACCCCCATAAAGACGGGCCTGTTTGCATTCATAAGTTACATTAAAATAAAAGAATTTTTTTAAAATATAACCACAGTGCAGCACGGTAGTGACACTGTTGTAAGGGTGAAGAGCATTGAGCGTAGAAAATAGCATTTAGGGGTCTTGTAACTCCGAAACCCCTTAACCGATTATTATAAAAACTTGGTGTCAGAGATCACATTGACCACCCGACCCAACAGGCAAAATTTGGTTGCAATCAGGTCAAAGGGGGCGTGGCTGCGCACGTGCGAAATTCGGCGTTAGGCGTCAATTTTTTTTTTCTTTCTTGCGCACGGCTACAGGTCCACCCACTGGACTGACTGACACTTCTAATGGCTCAAACGAAGCGCCCTAATGGCTATCACAATCTTTATATGTTTCTACTAGGGCTGTACCAAATATTGTATCCGTATTCTATTCGGCCCGAATAGTGCATTGGCATTCAGCCAAATAGTAGTGCAAAAAATTTACCGAATACAAACAACAAGCATATGCCTTCACCACTTGGTGCTCCTGCATATAGCCTTAAAGATAGCTGCTGTCAGCCGGCAATCTCCGTAGCATAACGCCCACGCATGACGCTTCAAGGCTTTCCCTTAGCAGTTTAATATATAGCATGTTTCGTTAGTGTCAACAATCTTTGTTAGTATCATTTGTATAACACAAACACAATTAAGATGACTGACTTAGATTTTTTCACAGTATGTGTGAGCATTAAATCCAGGGCATTTTGCAATGTGTTTGAACCTGCTATATTCAACTATATTCGCATTCGGCCGAATAATGAAAGAAATTGTTCTTATTCGGCCGAATAGTAAAATCTGACATTAGGTACAGCCCTAAGTTTTATTAAAAATTTTAAAATTTACCCCTTTTTATGCCCAAATTTTTAAAAATTTGCATTACGGCTAATGTGGACTTCAAAATGGTACATGTATATCTCGGTCACCGTTTTTAGCTACCCCCTATTTTCAGGGTTGGACAATTTAACAGTGTCATTAAAATTTACCCCCAAACGACCCCTGTTGCCATAGCAACCATTTACAAGTTGAAAGTTTTGCATTACAGCCAATGAAGATTTCAAAACGGTATAACTCAGTCCCCGTAAAAGATACATGCGTGCTGTTTTCACCTACCCCCCTATTTTCTGGCCTGGCCTGTCCGATGGTTTCAATTAAATTTACTCACTAAGAACTCAGACTGTTGCCATGGCAACCAACCGTTTTTATTCAAAGACAAAATTGGCTGCAGACGGCTTGTTTTAAAATGCTTCAGACATCGTTACATTGCGCATAAATTTTTTGTTGCACCAACGTTCATTACCTGTCTAGCGGTATTCTGAAAACAGTGAATAAAGTTAAATCGACTAAAAAAGCTAAAATTGTAGCAAAAAAATCCCTGGTTTACAAAGCTCATATCGCCCTTACATAGCTTTGTAAAGTGTGAAAGTTTATTGCCCTAACTAGAAAGCAGTCAGAGCCTGCAGACCTCTGCCAAGGCCATGTTGTTCGCCAGGTAGCAGCACCATGTTTGGTTTGGCAGCGGTTTTCCATATGCCCCATTGAAAGCAGTGGTAACGAAAATTTCAAAGTGATCCAGAATCCAGGATTCCTTCCAGATCACCCCCAAAATCGAATCACTGGTAGTTTTTGCCATTCCCGACATTCCCAGAAAACTTCAGAAAGATCCGTCCATAACTTTTTGAGTTATCTTGCTGACACACATACAGACAGACAGACAAACAAACAAACAAAGTCTGGCAAAAACATAACCTCCTTGGCGGAGGTAATTAACAAATAAATAAAACTAGTACAGACTTACCCCACAGGAGCCTTTCAGTATGAACGGATCATCGGGGTAATCAAATCCCTCACAAGTGACGCTGATTTCACCAAATCGGAATGCACTGTCCATGTCTGTCTTGCACTCCCACTATCAGTGCACAAGCAATCAATAAATAAATCAACCAATCCAGCATTTTAAAGAGGCCTAAGGGCCGGTTTCTGGATCTTTCAGTTAACTGATCAGTTAGTAAACCGTCTGTTAATTGTAACTCGCTAGTTAAGTTTGTGCGTGTTTCTGAACAAAACCTTGACTGGCTGTCAGCTAACTGAGCAGTAAACTATAGTTGCTTAGCAACGATGCACACGACACTTATCACTTCCGCCTAGTGCAGGTGAGCATCATGAATATTAATGAGTGCAAGCACACGTCAGCTAGCCCACGAGCCAGCCAATCAATTGCAGACGGCCATTTTGTCCATTCATGAATGGGTTTTGTAGTAAAATTTGTAGCAGCAAACGTCTCCTCGAGCGTTTTGAAGACTTTGCTATGCGGTAAAATCATTGTATAGTGTTGCATTTGTCAATAAATTGCTTGCAAAATGGTACAAAAGTTGTGTTAACTAGGACTGACGGCTAGCTAACTGGCCGATTTTGGCCAATTAAATTTTTGGCCATTTTGACCGTTGGTTAGTGCAACGGAAAACGCGAGTTATGCAGATCTGTCAGTCAATACTAATCTGACCGGCCAGTTAAGATCCAGAAACCGGCCCTAAGTCATACAAACTACTGATAGACCACTAGAGACAGGTTACATGGCGTGCAGTCCAGGAAATAACCAGAAAAAAGATTTGGTGAAGAGATGAGTTTTGAGTCACTGACAGAAGCTGTATAATGATTTGGCAGAAGTCATGTTGTCTGGCAAATGGTTCCATGTTCCTGGACCAACAACCAGGAAAGCCTGGGAAAGATGAGTATTGGCAACTATACTGTACAGGCAGCTATGCAAATGCAACATACAACCATATGAGTGATAAATGTGCAAAACATCACTTTATACACCTGCTAAAGGTAACATGCAATGAGTGACACATTGAAAACAGCAAAAATCACAAAAAAGTGATATCACTCACCACCACATCATCTAACTGTCAATGTGCTGTTGAATAATATCACCTTTTTATGATTTTTGCTGTTTTCGACGTGTCACTCATTGCATGTCACCATTAACAAGTGTATAAAGTGATGTTTTGTACATTTATATTTGCTGTTTTATTACAATAACAAAGTTTTTATGTTGATGGTCAATTATAAACCATCTGCTTTCCACAGCCATGAAGACACTGAATCTTAAATATTCTGGAGTCATGATCTTGATCTTTAAAGGTCACGTGACGTCATCAGAACGTGACCATCAAACTCGGCGAGAGCACTTTCCTATTGGTGGTCAATGATGACCATGAGTCTATCTTGCATGGATAAAAAGATATGAGGCTTCAAAGATTTTGGGGTCACGAGTTCGACCTTTTGGAGTCACGTGACGTCATCGGTCACGTGACCATTGGACTCGGCATATGTGGTTGCCTATTGGTGGTCCATTGGAACCATGCGTCTATCTTGCACCGTTATGGAAATATAAAGCCTCAAAGTTGCATTTGCCCACGTTAAAGGCCAAAAGTTCACTGCGCATGCTCCGTGTCACGTGACTTGTAGGCAGGTGGTCCAAAATGACCACGTATTTAGAATTCCCGAGGCCATATTGCCTATTCACTGTACAACTTTTATGGGCCTACGATGACGATTAGTGGTCGTTTATAGGTGAAATTTTTATACAGGAGCGTTCTGCCATCGCGCATGAAAATCCGCCGAGCGGTCTGACTTGTAGGTCGGTCAACAAAAAAAGTATACATATCGGAGAAAAATTTTCGTTATATTTCACCCATTTGCTGAGAGGCCCCCAATGGACGGATTTGCACAAAATTTTGCACAGGGGGTCATCTCGCGGAGGTAATAACCTGTTTCAAATTTCGTGTCGATTGGTTGAAGAGTTTCGAATCTGCGCAGGGTCGAATTCTGCCATTCTCCACTGACTTAGCCGGTCGCCATTAACACAGGGCTGCGCTACCGCATGCCCGTGATGTTGTGGGTGAGAAAAAGTAGGTGGGTGGGGCAAGAACTTGCAGTTTTCAGAGACAACTGGAAACTTCCAACAAAAGAGATCAAAGGCTGCCAGAAAAAAATTTCAATCTTGCCCATAATTTTTTCTTCGAAAAACAAGTTTTTCAAGTCCAAATTTGGCATTTTCAACCAGAACTTTTCGACCAAGATTCATCATCAGTCATTTTAGACTGTTAAGAAGTAATTTCAATAGATTAAAAAAATTAATCAGTTATACCTAATGATTCATCGATTAATTAACTGTTAACTTCCACAGCCCTAATACATCCATCAAAGCTGCGCAAAACAATGCTAAATGACAACCTGAATTTCCGTGCCGTCGGTGCCACGATTGTAGCACTGGACAACTTGAGGGGTGAAAGCCGAACACCCAGCAGTGCCCCCAGTACAGGTCAGCTACACACAGCAGACAACAGCTTACACTTCAAGAAAAGCAAAAGCTGTCTAGAACACAGCAAACACTTCTTCTAGAGCTACTCCTACAATATTATACTATATCACATTGGAAAGTTCTGGCATCATAGAAAAATAATACAACTTTCACACTACAGTCATAAGAATTATGTAAAACTGAAACTCAATGTCTTTCAAGACCCTCTTCCATCAAAGTCCAAAACTTTCAAAATCTTATTTTGTTTCTAAGGATTTTCCACGTCTCAATTGTTAGAAAAGCCAATGAAAAACAAGCCAGCAGACCGCTAACTGTTTCAGCACTGTGCCATACAAACATCGTGACGTCAACAATCACTGCACAATGCACATTCACAATAAATGCAGGCAGCAACTTTACATTGAAAATTGCGGCCAAAACACTGAAAACAGAGACAAAATGAGCCATAAAGAATAAGAGTGGACCAGGTCAAATTTTGGCCATTTTTGAAATTTTTCAGTTTTTCGCATCACCATTACATATTCTGTGTAGTGGAACATGTGGCAGACAATAACTTTAACGACTTATATGTTTATTTTGACATATTTGTTCTTAAATTGAGGTATTTTCTTAAATGTTGCCAAATTAACAATGGACAATTGCACTTGGTCAATTTCAGTGGACAAAATGTACAAAAAATTTAACAATTCTTTGCATTTTATATGCGACCAAGTACACAGGGTACACACGATCCATTGTTATTCGCATTGTGACGGCAGCTGTCGTGCGGACTAAGTCGACTTGGTCTATTCAACTCCATCGTTTTGCATGCAGTGTGAGAATAACAATGGACCATGTCTAGTTGTCTGCTTGTGTCATCGTGCGGCCGTTGAGTTTTCAGCGTAATAATGGACCAAGTTGACTTGGCTCACTGTTACGCCAGTCAGACGTCTACAGTTGTGATTAGAGTAACAACAGACCAGATCTAAAATGTTTATTTTTGCAAAAATTATTTATTTTAACGTAAAAATAATTACATTGCTCGAAAGCTGAAGCTGAAAGCTTTCCAATGGAATATAACATGATGTTGTCAGTCGGTACATGACAGAAGTACCACTAATTTTGGTTATTTTGTTGAATTCTGAAAAATTTACTCGCACACACATGGTCCACTCTTATTCTATATGGCAGTGTTTTTCAACCTTTTTGCTGCAGCGGAACCCTGCACAAGTGTGACGATCACTCACGGAACCCTATGCAATGATTCGTGAGTCCAGCAGAGTATAATAGGCCTATTGGTAAAGTAAAAGTTTCAGGGTGTCTGGGGACCGATGCCCCATCAGCCAAGTCAACAGGCAGAGAACCTGTGGGAGTCTGAAAACAAAGCCCCCAAAATCTGGCGATAAAGCAGCAGACAAAATATTTGTTAAAATTTGACCGCATTAGATAATATTATATAAAAATTTTATTTCACCGGCTGACATCAGTAAGATATTGTATTTGACCAAATACGCCGCACGAGGCGGCCCCAAAAATTATGATCGGATCTTTTACTTTTTTACGCCCACGGACAGCTCAAGGGGTCTGGACCTCCCAGCCAGTTACGCTGATGCACGAGGCTTATTTTATAATTTTTAAACAGAATGTTTAAAAAATGACATTCTTTTAATAAATGAACACATGATTTATTAACACTGACACTAATACGTGAAGCCTAGTGTTCAGTGTCAATGCAAATATTCTAACATTGTTAAGAACAAGAAAAATATTCAAACTGTATGCAAACTAAATGGCTAGAAGCGCTAATTTTGAACTAAGTATTCGATGCATATTACTTCTTGGCTTGGTCTGACGTAATTTCGCACGCTGGGTTATTTTTATTTTTTACTGATGATGCAGCCGCGGAACCCTTAGCAGATGCTCGCGGAACCCTTGGGTTCCACGGAACCCCGGTTGAAAATCACTGCTATATGGATTAAGTTACTATTGATAGCCTATAGGAACTTGTCATTGCCTATCCAACAGTAAGTACCACGAATGACTGTTTAGCCACAACACGTGTGTTATGGACAAGACAACAGCTTGCACCAAAGGCAGAACTACACTGTGTCTCAAAAAAACATCCCCAACATTTTTGACTGTAACTTGAAAACCAATTATCAGATGTTGATAATTTTGGGTACGAATATTTCTGACACAACTTGCCATCAAATGACTATTCAGTTTCCCACCTCACCCAACGTTTATTTCTGCACTACCTGGGGAAAGCACAACCATTGAAATATCATTTTTTAATCCAATGCAATATGATTGCTTAATTAACACAACACGTAAAAACACATTTTGTTCACATTTTTGACACCTTGGCTGACATTTTACTCAGTTGTCCATTTTTTAACTGCCTGCAGTAAAACTGCATGAAGTGTTGGCTTACTATGCGAACACAGGCAAGGAGACACTTTCTACATTCATTGACGGCAGTATCGATAATGTTCTGCTCCAGACCAATCCAGGCTGTGCCAGTCACTTCTTGATTTCACAAACATTCCTAAACTTCATCTGGCAAACACATTGCTGCATGACAGTCAAACCTTGTAATAGACCGGCTGTTGGGGCCCCCAGATTAGTATAGAGGGAATTTATCAACGTTTTTTCATTCATTTTAACACGTATTATGCTTGGTCTGATTTCCCCAGGTAGTGCAGAAGCAAATGTTGGGTGAGGTGGAAACTAAAACACTTATTTAATAGCCAGTGGTGTCAGAAATATTTCTGCCAAAAATTATTAAAATCTGCTAATCTTTCTTCAAGTTATGATTGATAATGTGGAAATGTTTTTTTCAGGTTTTCTGTTTTCTGTTTATTTCAACACGTTTCACTTGATCTGATTTCCCTAGGTAGTGCAGAAGCATACATTGGGTGAAGTGGAAAATTGAATGGTCATTTGATGGCAAGTTGTGTCAAAAATATTCGTACCAAATATTATCAAAATCTGATAATTGGTTTTAAATTTACAGTCAAAAATGTCGGGGATATTTTTTGAGACACAGTGTATAAGTACGGTCGGCCAAATAAGTACAAATTGAACTATCATTACTTGAGGCACACGACTGGATCGTCGCCCTGTAGTGTATCGTCCCTGATACAATGTCAGTACGTTGACATCTTGTAACAAAACTTTGTCCGATGACCATGTGCCAACAACTGTCAACAGCAAAGACATTTACTTCAGATTGAATGCCACAGAAATCACAGATAAATTTATAACAACTTTGTGGATGTAGAAAATACTTGTAGTGTATACAATATTAAAATTTTTAAACATTAACTAAAGTTGGCTCGACAAGCCAACTTGTTGATCTACCTTAACCAGCACTCATCGAGCACATATCTAGCACACATCAGACTGCTCAAGTGTATAGATTGCAAAGATATAGCTCGTCAAGTATCCAATAGTCCTGTATGCATGGTCTAGCAGCGTAAACTGGTGTCTGGCTCAACTGAGATCATCAGTGCCACTAGTGATTGCAATCGCAGGATTGAATTCTCAATCCCAGGATAAATATCATACATTGGATGGCTAGAATATTGTTATTTCTATCATTCAGCCTAGTCAAAATAGTACTATTTAACAATTTTTTTGTAATCACAAAATCCCGGGATTGGGATGCCGCCAATCCTGAGATTTGGGATCACGAGATTGCAAACATTAAGGGCCCGTTGCACCAACGTCGTTCAACTTTGAACCCGGGTCAAATCTGAATTTGAACCTAGTTCAGCTGTAAATTGCATTGCACCAAAACGGTTCAAACGTTGATCTCCGTTCAATTCTGAACCGCCCTCTGACCACCGATCAAATTTTGATCTTGGTTCAACTCGCGGTTACGCATGCGCACTAGACGATAATGTTCTCCGGGATACTATTGCTACAAAAAATTGTCCGATTCGAATCTTATCCTGCCCAAAAAACTTCTTTGTATCGAATAATAAGACCTCTAATGCAATTATACTGATGATCTGAATATGTTAGATTTCTACCATATTCGTTTTATGTTCTCTTTGTGCTCGATAAATTAACAAATAGATGAATAAATCGCATTTTCGGTGGCGATGTTTCGTTGTTACAGTAAACATACGAACGAACCCTTACCACAGCAACAA
>Ga0056128_1005637_pt1 | contig 15755 bp, 19 predicted proteins | sample WorMetLIZISLAND2_FD_71113 | JGI IMG/M metagenome (GOLD analysis project Ga0056128, IMG submission 71113) | Marine gutless worms symbiont microbial communities from Max Planck institute for Marine Microbiology, Germany - Olavius geniculatus... ...
TTGGATACCTTCTGGTCAAGCTGTGCCATGTAGAGTTCGCTGCAGTACGTTGTCCATCGTTGTATTATGTCAGTTGTATTCACGAGCAGCTTTCCATTACTGTCTCTGATTGCTCTCGGCAATCAGTGCCACGTGTGGCTGACGCTATTCCAGCAGGCCAGAGAATGTCTGATCTTAGAGCCGAGGCTGTTGCCTGTTTGGTGGGACTCCAGGCAGTGTTCACCCTACAGGACTATAGCGCTTGCCAGGGCATTAGAGTCCTCCCTGATTTCAAGTCCATCATCCAACACTTGTCCCAAGGCCCTGCACGCCAGACAGAGTATACGTTTTGTTCCATCTGGGCTGCCTTATTGGCGTGTCGAATGAAGTTAACGTCCAGTGGATACCAGCACACGTGGGCCTGGAAGGAAATGCAGCAGCCAACCAAGAAGCCAAGCGAGGGAGCATGCTTCCACAGTCATCCACTCCCATGAACCTCACTTCAGCCACCAAAGCTCTTAAACGGCACCAACGGAGTATTGCTGAGGATAGGTACCTCAGCGATCCACATGCCAGGGTCCATAGAGCATTCACAGGCAGTCAACACTGCTACCAGCGTTGGCAACGGGATTGGTCCAGAGACCAGTGCATCACGTTGGCAGCAGCTTACCTGCACCGTATTGGGCGCCAGGACTCGGCCATCTGCCCACACTGTCAAGGCGCTGAAGAAACAATTGATCAGGCCAGGAGGGACACGTGGTTTGGAGACTTTTTTACAAGAGACCCGCGACGCCTCTGGAGCTACCTGGAATGGATTGGGGTGCTGACCTGCTCCTCTGACCGGAAATGAGAGAGAGAGAGAGAGAGAGGAGACTGAGTTGGCCTGAGCACATAGTAGGTTAGCAATTTGCTCAAGGTTGCTTGCAAATGACGGCAGTGAGAATCAAACCGCAACCTGAAAATTACGAGTCGACACTAACTACTAGACACTTGCACCTAGACAGGCAGGTAGGTGTGAACAACTTGCCCAAGGCTGTTACTTCGTAGTTCATCGGCCGGGCATTGAACCAAGGACCTTGTTGTTTCATATCCAACGCCGTAACTCCTGAGCCACCAATACTGTTAGCTAAACCAAACAGTCTGTCTGTTGCTGTGATATTGTGTCTCTGTATGTGTAAATGTGCAGATGTGTGTTTGTTATAACAGGACATTGACAACCTGATGTGTGAGGGCAACAAGTCACGTACTGTTGCTGTTACTAACATGAACAGTGAAAGCAGTCGGTCACACGCCGTCTTTAACATTATCATGACCCAGACTCTTACCGACCTCCAGACTGAGGCAAGTGTTCTCATCTGTTCACGTGGTACAAAATAGTCTTTGTACTTGCACCCAGTGGTTTGAAAAGTAATCATCTGCATTTTGGCCATAACTTGATCCATTGTTTTCAGCACAATACCACACTAAGGTGATCATTATAGTTTCTGTTAAGCTGCAAGTGCAGTGCTACACTACCTTGTGGGATAATTTTATGTTTATTTGTCAGTACTAATATATGCGTGGTTGCACAGCAAAAAGTTTGAGGTGTGGTCAGCTTTTGTGATCAATATATTGCAGACTTATTGTCGAGTGTGTTTATCAAAGAATTTGATCAAATTGTTAACTTTCAAAATTTGTTAGCTTTTTTCATGAATCATGATATTTCTGGCTGTGGAGAGTGTACTAAGATGCTGCATAGAAGGATCATGTGGTAAGCAAGTCATTTTTCATATGTACTAGTTGCATAAATTCACTGCTTACTGCTGTCTAGTCTCATTGAAATGCTTTCACTAGTTTGATAGATGGTACTTTAGCTGCTTGTATAACACAAATAATGCTCCCATTTTTAAATATTGGTCTGTCTATGCGTCCATTGATGTGTAGCTAATCTAGCTTGATAGTCTAAGCTAGATAATTCATAAACATTTTGTTATATATTCAACCAACATGCATACATAGAGGTTTTTTGAAATGGCCTAGTGTTCCGGAAAACTGCTAAACCAAACAGTTGGCTAGGTAAGATGTGACTTGGGTCACGGTCCGCTTTTCATTTGTCCGGGGTAGGTAAATTGAGTACCAGCCTGTTTGGTTGGGTTAAGATGGTAATGTTTGGTGTCAGGTAAGATCGTGTGATCCAGTATAGCAGGTCGCTCTGAGATAAGTTATTTTTGAGAGCTATGAACAATTTTTAACCTCTGGGCAGTGGTTGAGTACTGCAATGTGGATGCATTCTTTCTAAAAAATTTAGTCAATCCAATCTGCTGAAATTCATTCTAAATGAACTTCATGCAAAACGGTTCACATTCTAAACCAAATCGAGATTTGCTTGTGGCATCCGTGAAAAGTTTGATTTCGTGGAGAGATTTTTATAAGACCCACTGGCCATGACCCATGACCACACGTGTGATGTCAACGATATGGCAGAACCATACAGATCCATTTCTGGATCGGTGGGCAAAACCAAGCATTGGCATCTCCATGCATTTTTTTGCATTGGACTGGATCAGTCTTGTCTAACAAATCTGTCTAGAGCTGGATTGATCAGATTATTTTGAAAAAGAATGCACTCATTGTCTCATTGTGTCACAGAGCTCTGCTGTGCTGGTGTTTGGATTGCCAGGTGTCTGGTGAGAAAGTAAGCAAGATCAGTCTGGTCGATCTGGCCGGGAGCGAGCGTGCTCAGAAGTCGGGCGCCGTTGGTGAAAGGCTCAAGGAAGGAAGCAACATCAACAAGTAAGCAGCATTGGCTGATTCGGCTCAGTTTCACGTGTGATTTCTGTTAATGAAAACAAACATCACAGTCTGAACAGTAGTGTGTTAACGGCGACTTCTCTTTCCTGTAGGGAAGCCAAAAATTTGACCCCCACAGAATCAAAACCCCTGAACCGATTGAGATAAAATTTGGCACGGTTGATTACGTCGGCGAGGGGACCCGTCATGCAAAATTTTATGCAAATCCCTCCAAGGGGGCTTCTCGGCAAATGGGTGAAATATGCACAAAAATTGTTATTTATATATGCGTTACATGTCAGACCTCTTACGGGATTTTTATGCTTAATATGTTAAATGACGCAGTTCTGCACTAGGAAGTGCTTTTTTGGGGTTAGAAAATTAAAATTTAATATTTAACGTATTTATTCGCAAAAATCAAAAAAATTACAATGGCGCCTATGGGGAAAAATTAAACAATTCTTTAAACAGTCATACCTTTGGCTGTGTATAAGATAGAGTCGTAATTTTTGGTTCTAGAATATGATTTTTCGGGATGGCCAATCTAATGGTGTCATTCAATCTTACCCCGGACCCTCCCTGGTTGCCATGGCAACGAAATTTGGGACAAAATTGGCTATAACTCGGTCTGTGTAAGAGATATCTGCGAGATTTTTGCATCTATAGGGGGGTTTTCGGGGATGGGCCATCGAATGCTGCCAATTGAATTTTACCCTGACTGACTCGATGCAATGGGAATTTTACACAACAGTCCAAAAACTGAAATAATACGATCAGTTAAGATAGCATCATTGAAGTGTTTTCCGGGCCTATATTAAGTGGGTGATGCGTGCAATATTAGTTCATTTATTAATATGGCCATTTTGTGGATATAAAAGGAATTCTGTTCAACATTGTCAGCAATGAAGGCCAGCGGTGACGTCATGTCTGACGTGTGTCGTCTGCTTTGTTCGGTCATGCCATTAGGTAGTAAGTAACAGTTATAAGCGGCTTGGCTACTGTAAAAAATATCTGAGGCGCAATATATTTCTAACTGATCAGCAGTAGGAAAACAGTATTTTAGTAATAAAACTGCAAATATAAATGTACAAAACATCAGTCTATACACTTGTTAACAGCAACATTAAAGAACTCGCACATCGAAAACAGCAAAAATCACAAAAGGTGATATTATTCAGCAGCACATTGTCACACAGTAAAGAAGCGCTTCAGGTTATCTGGGATAACCTGCCACAGTGACTGATCGGCAAGGCTGTAAAAGATTTCTCAAATAAGGTGACTGGAGGCAGGTGTTGTAGCTTGGAGCTGGTGGTGAACACTTCGAACATTCGCGGTGACAATGGAATTCTGGCATTTGATCATTATTTAACTGTGTTGTTTCAACGATGCTATTAAATTGATGTTGTAGCCGGAACATTTTTGAATGCTGGAAAATTGGTAAGCGGTTATGTTAAAAAGTCTGTAACTTCATCGTTTTTCAACAGAATCAAATTTTACTTGGCAGTTGGATGTAGAAGGTTTTAGTAAATACAGCTGTGAAATTTCAAATTAAAATTCTAAACAGTTGCTGAGAAAACAGAGAAAAACTTTAGGGATCCACTTTTTTGCTGCACCCTGTATGTGTAATACATTATCTTTTATATTACTCAGCTAAGGTTAGGATAAGCTCAGACTATTTGCTGTTTTAAACTGTTCCATGGGTTTGTTTATCATTTTTTTAGGTCCTTAACAACACTTGGTCTAGTCATTTCGGCTCTGGCTGATCAGTCATCTGGTAAAAGCAAAACCAAGTTTGTTCCATATAGAGATTCTGTACTGACATGGCTGTTGAAGGTCTGTGCCACTGATTCATTCGATGTTTTTTGATGTTAAAGTTTATTATATGGCGTCATGTTGTTTAGTGTATTTAACTGTCTGCCTGTGGTAATCAGTAAGCATATTTCGAAAATACTTTATCAAAGAAATAATATTAATAATGCAATGTTGCTGCTGTTTGCCAGTTGCAGTTTTGGTCTTTTTTTGTTGTCTTTTATATGTCTGTGTAATAAGAGTGTGCTGTGTGATGCAGTTTTTGCTCAAATTGATAGTGATGATAATTTATTACAAGAAATATTATCAGATTGTGCCCAATTTAATGTACTCCTCGTGTGCATCATTTTCTTTTGTATTTTTTAAAGAGCTTTTTCATTCCATTTGGCTTGTATTAGAGACCTGATGTCTAATTGAGACCCGTTTAATATTATACTAATAATGACTGGCGTCGAGGTCATTATTGGAAATTGTTTCCCTGCAGTTCATAAAATATTGCCCGATTTTAGGAACTGAAAGGAAAAAATTTCCAATAATGGTCGATGATGCTAATTGCCATTTGTCTTGTTATACCTCAACGCATGTGTCTATCTGGCACCGTTACTGAGATATGGTGCCTCAAAGATAATGGGGTCATGACCTTGACTTTTGGGGGTCACTTGACGTCATCGGTCACGTGACCATTCGACTCCCGGGGGTCTAACTTCCTATGGGTGGTCCATAGTGATCGTGCATCTATTTAGCACTGTTATGGAGATATGGCCGTTTGAAGTTCTTTCAGGAAGGCTCTTCCAGGAACAGAGGTCGGTCGTTGGTCGGTGAGTCCTCAATATTAAACTGATCTAATATACTGCTCTTTATTATGTTAGAAATGTAGCGCACGAGGAGTAAAAGAAATTACAAGACAATCATGGAAATGCAGGAAAGTGTATGGACATTAATATACCACTACTGGAGCTAGAGATTCTTGGAAAGCTCTGCTTAGTAAGTAAACTGTGTGTAAGAATGTATCTGTAGTGCAAGTAAATTCAAATATCACAGTGTGCTGGAACCTTTTAAGCATTAAATTTTGGAGAGAATTACTTCATGGTAATAGTGGTTATTGACAGGATAATCTCGGTGGTAATTCAAAGACAGTGATGATCGCGACGTTGAGTCCTTCGGCTGACAATTATGAGGAAACTCTGTCTACTCTGCGCTACGCCGATCGTGCTAAGCGGATCGTAAACCACGCCGTTGTCAATGAAGATCCAAATGCACGAATCATCAGAGAACTACGCGAAGAGGTGGAGATGCTACGCAGGATGCTTAACGAGGCACAGGTATGTTTAATAAGAACAGGGGTGTTTAATATTGGAGGCACAAATTTGTTTGGTATCTGCAGGTCATACAGGTAAAAGTGTGAACGCAGTTGGATATTATGGTGGATCAAGTTACGGCAGAAATTACCGTATTTTCTCCATTAATTCAAATTTGTATTGTACATGTAGAGCATGAAGTCAGATGATTTGCGTGAGAGGCTGGAGGAGTCTGAGAAACTGATGAATGAAATGGAAAAGACTTGGGAGGACAAACTGAAGGAAACCGAAAGAATTCACATGGTAAAGTATCCACTTTCTTTCAATTTTTTTTGTTTTTTTCATACTTTTGAAACTATTGAGACTAAAGTATTCATCGTACTTGTAAGAATTATGAAGGAATACGGCTAAACTTATAAGATTGTCAAGTAGATCAATAGCAGCCTGAAAGCTTACACTTCCAAATTTGTCTCAGATTTTACATTGACTGAATGTGTTAAATTTTGCATGGTGGAAATGCCTTGCCTCAGGCCTGGTTTGCAGTTATGAATGAAAGATTATAAATATACTCAGGGCATGATTTACTTATAATACAGAGAATTTGTGATAAATTTATGCATATTGGTTTACAATGATACTTTTTAAGTGACACTGCAACATGCATCTGCATGTATATATGTATGTATGCAGAATTTTTCATATTCAGTGCGTTTGTGTTGTTGGTTGCCTTAGAGGAATGGCACTTCAGTAAAAATTTGTGTATTGGAAACTTTTAGCTTATAAAATACTTGATGAAACTGGTAGAGTGGGCTGATTAAAGTGAACTGAGAATAATCTTTGTATGCCAATTAGTTGGGTTCACTGGTCTTGTTGTGCAACATCTAGGAGCGTCATGCTGCCTTAGAGAAGATGGGTATATCAGTGCAGACTTCTGGCATTAAAGTTGAGCAGGGAAAGCATTACCTCGTGAATCTCAATGCTGATCCATCGCTAAATGAACTGCTCGTTTACTACCTCAAGGTACCCTATGATACGGGTCATTCGATAAATAAGTTTATAAAATGGCGCCATTCCATTAATTCTTGAAAAAGGGAAAAATTTGAAATATACTTTTACTGGGAAATTTAATTCTTGATACAAGTTGTGAGTTTTATGAAGGTGACATCACTGTGACATCATTTCTAAACATTAAATACGGTGACGTTCGCACTAGAAACGTCTTGTAATGAACAGCTGGTCGTTATTGTTTTTTTTTGTGTGTGCAAATAAGTCAAATCAGATTCACTCTGTGATGCATCCAGTGTATGGTGACAAGTATTTTACAAAGTCAGCAGTTCAAGTTTCATGTAACAAAATGCTAATTGGGCAGAAATTTGCATCAGGTACTTAGGTGCAATCAGTCATTCATCAGTGGCTCAGACAGCACAGCCAGCTTCGTTCTTTGCATCAGGCATTCAGAAACTTGTTGACAGATAGAACAAATATTTGAACAAATTTGGACCATATGTTGAAAAATGAAACATTAATGTTTGATGTTTAGAGAGGTGACATTAACTTATTAAGGTTATTCGTTTATTGCTTTTATGCTGGGGCCTAATTTACAAAACATGACTTCGTAACTTTCTCGCAATTTTGTCATAACTCCGTAGTCGCTAAAATTAGCCAGCCAATCAACCGCTGTTACGTTGACCTCGGCGATGCAGTCACTGAGCCAGGTGGTGCACAGCGCTGCAGTGCACGCCAATCATCTGCTTTGGCCGTTGCCAATGGTTACCAATGTAAATAATAACAAGTGAACTTATTTTGCGGTGATTTCGCTGCCTGAAGTTACCGCAAACGAAATTTATGTGTTACGGCACTATGTGAAGAGTATACACTAATGAAAAATTGAAATGATTACTCCACACATGCTTGATGCTGTCATTTGACAGCTAGTGACCTTACTGAGCTGTCTTACATTTTGTCGTAACTTTTGTGGTAACTTTGTCATACAGTTTTTTGTAAATCGTGTTTCCGTTTATCGTACATTTGTCGTAAACCTTCCACATGTCGTAACATTGTCGTATATTTGTCGTACAATGTTTTGTAAATTAGGCCCCTGTTGTCATAGTGAATTATGATAGATTACTGATGGAGAAAATAGTACACAAGTAGACTGTTTTATTAACAGATGATGTCACAATAATGACGTCAGCATCAAAAAAATTTTCACTTATGTTCAGAATTAAATTTCCAACAAATCGTATATTTCGGATTTTTTTAATTTTAAAAATTAATGGATTGGCACCATTTTGTAAACTTATTTATCGAACAACCCTCGTATTCTCACATTTTAGTTATTGTCGTTGTCGCAGTGACAGTACTGACCAGTGAATCTGATACCAGGAAGTTGCATTCTTGTATATTCCTGCAAAGACTATCCAGTTCGTTTATTTTATGTTTGTATGCCACTTTGGAATGTATATTTATTTGCAACATAAGACTTCGTTATTCACCGCATCTCAGAAAAAAACAGTCAAAATAGTTTTTGTCATAACTTTGTCAAATGTCCACCGACTTTGATAATTTTTGGCCCTAAGATGGCCAAGATGATAGAATTTTGTAAGGTACACTCGTTTTCCACCTTACCTAATTTATGTCAGTGCACTACTCTGTGAAACACAGATGCACCAGATTGTTGCATTACACTGAGTTATTGTCTCTAGTAAATGTTGTAACGACTTAATTAAACACAGAATAAACTAAAATGTGAATTGTTAAGTAGAATAGTAAATTTTAAAACAACTTGCCTGCAAATTATTAGAGTTTATGCCCAAAGTGTGCTCTGCATATGTTGACAGTGGCTTAGAGCAATGCCACTGGCTTATAGCGGAATCAGCAATCGACTGATCAAACAACATTGACTCATGTTTAGGTGTGTTTTATGCTTATTAGTCAGCTATTTTGTTGTCCGCTATTTTTATCATAAAATATTTAATACTACAAAATTATTACATTACATGGTGCTTTTTGTCGAATTGATGATGCAGAGGTGAGCAATCTGATACAAATAAGCACCATGTAATGCAGCAATTTGGTGCATTTGTGTTTCACACGGTAGTGCATTGACATAAATTAGATGAGCTGGAAAATGAGTACACCTTACATAATTCTATCATCTTGGCCATTTTTGTGCCAAAATTTATCAATGTTGGTGGAAGTTTGACAAAGTTATGACAAGAAACAATTTTGACTGTTTTTTTTCAGACATGCTGTGTTTTATAACAGAGATATGCTACAGTATATCCTAGCATATGACCCAACTCAGCCAGATGACTGGCACTGGCTCCAACAGCCATCACCTTTAAGAGGCCAACTTAATCACTGTTGTGCCTCCAGCCATTGTGGCTCTATGTTGGTGTTGTTACTGTCCATGGTAGGAGCGACGGTATTGTTTTCAGTCTTGTCGCTAGGTTTTTTTCTGTTAACATGATAAATCATGAACCGCTGCACTTACCTTGATGAAATTTTGCTAGAACGTTCAACTCGACAGCTACAAGAACCCTAATGAATTTCAAAGTCATAGGTTAAAGTTCAGAGCCACAGGATCGGATTTTTGGATACTTTACCGTTGCAACATAGGGCTTTGCTGCTACTAGTTGCTGCTAGGCAGACTTAGCTAGGCTGATAGCTATTGGCTGATGCTGACATCATTGCTGTGAATATCACAGCATGCCACGATTTCTGCTGCAGACAGATTTAGACTTGCATGAGGCCTGACAGTCTAGTTGATGCTGATGATGATGATAATCTCACTATAATGCACAGAAAGTTTGTCTGCCTGTCTGTCTGTCATGTCTGGCATCTTCTGTGTTGCACAGTTGCAGACCCCAATCATGGTGTTTGAGTCCTTTGGCCTTAGGTACGTGAGCCCCCTACCTTGTCTCTCACCTCCCCCCATGGGCAGCCTGAAGGGGGGTTGAGTTGCTAGGTAATGGAGTGGACTCGCTTGTAGGATGGGAACTTTTCTGATGTTGCTAATAATGTTGTTACTGATACAGGAGAATACGTTGATTGGTCGTCCGGACGCTAGTCGTCAGCAGGACATTCAGTTGCTTGGTCTTGGCATTATGCCTGAACACTGTGTTATTGTCATTGATGGCTCTGACGTCGTACTCATTCCACTAGATGGCGCCAGGTCTGATCCTGATGTCTTTCTTCTGTTTTGCTTTACATCGAGCTTTATTGTATGGATTTGGCATATTGTGTTATAATTATTTTATAACAGAGATATATTCTGGCGAATAGACACTGCTGCATCGTACACTGAAATGAGTTTTGCATTACTGCAGTTGAAACTGCTGCATTTCACTCATGTTCAACCAGGCAATCTTTCTGGCTTTGGCGTTTGTTATATTTGGTTTGGCTGAGATTCCCAAAACAGTGTTTTTGGAATTATTGGTGATTGACTAAGCTGGATTTCTTTCTTTCGTCCAGTCATAGCCATCCAAAACCGGATAAAAGTTGAGTGCTTGAGTCATTACACCCAAGTATAATGTATAGTGTGTGTCATGATACTGTTGTATGTGGTTTAGCATAATGTGTGCGTAGGACTTGTGTCAATGGCCGAACGGTGACAAGCAATACAAAGATAAAGCATGGTGACCGTATTCTGTGGGGCAACAACCATTTCTTCCGCATCAACTGCCCCAAAGCTAACAGTTTGTTCTTTAGTGATGTTTTGATTGTCATTGTCTTTTGTTTATTTACCAAAATTCGAATACGTAGCAAAGTTTGTAACACAGCTGGCAAGATATACAAGGCTCAGTGAGCACTGTGGTAGGCTGGCCTTGACTAATAGCTTACATGACCTGAAAATAATAGCTTGTAGCAGAAAACAAGTAAATGGGGTTTATTTTATATGACTTCTGCAGGTTGACTTGCTGATGCTGCATTAGTTTCTTGCTGGCTGGATATACTTACCGTTCTTACCGTTCCATTATTGTGTTTGTGTGCATTCTGCCTGAAAAGGCCGTCCCCTAAATGAACTATACTGTGTTGGGTGGGACGTTAAACCATACTCACTCACTCACTGGATATAATTGAATGTGAATTAATACCAGCCCTAAATAAATATGTACAATGTATGGTCTGTGTAGCCGATCGTGTGCACACCATTTTGATAGCCATTGTTCATTGAACCTAAAGTAACAGTTTAAGTAAGTAAGTAAGTGAATTCGTAGGATGCGCAGTGTCAGCAAGAAACTCAGGCTAATGTTTGTGTTACAATGCAGTGGTTTTGTCAGTGAGCCGGCAGTTTTTGTTTATCTTATTGTATTCATTTGTGTGCATCAAGGTCCATCGTCTGACATTCCGGAGAACATAGACTACGACTTTGCCCAGCAGGAGCTGATGCTGCAGCAGATGGAGGATGATCCAATACAGGTTGCCATTCGCAGCATTGAGAAACAGCACGAGGAAGACAAGCAAGGCAAGTTCTTTTGTTCATATTGGTGTCATGGGTTCAAAAGTTGGTGCGATTGCAAGAAGTTGCAATTTACCAACACACAACTGCAGATTCCCCAAAGAGAAGGTGTAGCTGCTCAAAGTTGTAATTCTGCCCTTAAATTTTTCTAAAATGGGGACTTTCAGCCCCAGATTTTTGTATTTTTGGAGGACAGTTATAGAGACGGCTCACCATCTTGATTGTTGTGCTGATTCCAGTTATGATCGAGATGCACGAGTTATTTATAGCATTCTTTGTTGATCGTTGAAATTTCTGTAAACAACCTGACTGTTGACTTTTGAAGTTTTGTGACTACTTACTAGTTGGACATGTTGACTCTGATGATGGTTTAATTCATGTACGGTGCCAGCAACACAAAAAGTGCAAATTTCTCAGCTGCACGAAGACACTGGAGACATAAAGAAGTTGCTTGTGTGATGACGATGATGACCACGACGATGATGAAGCTGCTGGTAACAGGAGCTTTGAAGCATCAGCATCTGTCGCATAGGAACAATGTTGAACCCAGGTTTTTCTAAAAGCCACGATTCGCTGAGTTTCCAGGTTTTTAGGTGTTTTTAGTCACTAGAATGAATACTGCCAGATACTGTCTGCATCAAAGTGTGTGTGTGATAACAGAAGCATTGGAGCGCCAGCGTCAGATGTATGAGCGTCAGATGCAGCTGCTGCGTAGTCAGCTCATGTCACCGAGCACACCCTCGCTGCCATACTCCTTCGAAGCATTCAGCAGAATGACTCCTACTGGCACGGCACCTTCCACCTTCCATCCACGCTACCAGCAGTGGGCGCACGACAGGTTCAACAGCCTTTTCTGCTTGATTAACCTTAGCCCTAGCTCTGTAACTGTAACTGTTGATGTTATCATGGACTTTGTGTTCAGGACCAAGCTCACGGATAAGGGCAGAATAACTTGATTTCGAAAGCAAGGCCATCCAAAAGCCGCTTTTCAACTTTCACAACGACACATTACAAAAAAAATATTCAATATTCAGTCAAGCCGTGTCAAATTGTGTTTATAATGTTAAAGTTTGATATGCAAATGGTCTACAATTTCTAGCATTATGGGCATCGGTATGTCAAAAGCTAATGTTCAACAACTTTCAGTTTTGTGCTCAAATTGCTGATAATAATAAGTAGAATTTATTAAAGTCCTCAGCATTTTGGCTAAGGACTTATATCTCAAGGACTTGGGACCCAAGGCCAAAGCCACGGAGTTTGTTATCAAGGCCACTGCAAGGCACCTCAAGGACGAGGCCAAGTCCTCAAGGACACACCACTGACTTTAACCATAGCTTTTCTGATTCTTTTACTATTATGCATGGTTCATTGTTATCAGAAAATGTTCTGAAAGCTCTCTAATCGCGAAAAGTACTATAATGATGCAGGGGGAAAACAGAGGAAGAAGTGGTCATTTAACACTTTAGATAATCAGAAGCATTTGGCAGTTTCAGTGATGATTGAATGGTACAGTGGCATCCGACATGTTTATATTGATTCTAACACAGTGTTCCATATTGTGATAGTTTATTCATGTAAGAACCATTCTAAAATGTACTGCTGTGTAATAGTGACCTTGTAACTTTTTGCAAGATTTTTTTTCAGCAGGCATTGCCTTGCTCTTTATGTTCTTACAAATGTAGTTCTTTTGATCATTACTACGTGACGCTACATTTCTTCTTGTTTTTACCTTCAGTAACTTTTTTCATGGCTTTACACTTATCTAAAGCATACTGCATTAGTGATAGTTAAGGCCCACAGTTTTTTGCGGTAAATTTACGCGGCTTACCATGGCAAAATTGTCCAAATTTCATGGCTTACTGCGGCCTTCTGTTTGTGCATAAACTAAGCTTTATTCTGTTTAAAAAAACTTTAGTTTTTGGGTGCTGGTATGCGCTCAGTCATGCTAACAACATACAAAGAAAATTATCGATTTTTTTAAAAAGTGCAATTTGTCAATTAGTTGCATTGTGTTAATTTACGATTGTGCTGTGTACGATGGTAATTATTAGTAGGGATGCAGTTTTAGGCAGTTCTTTGATTTTTTTCCGAGATATAGTTAGTTTAAAGCCGACGATTGTACTGATCATTGGTCATTTCTTAACTTCTGTAAAATTCTGCAAAATTTTGCGGCAATATCGAAATTCCGCGGAAAAGGGCAAACTCCATGGCTCGGCTCGTAATTCCGCGGTAAGTGGAAAACTGTGGGCCCTAGTGATAGTAAATGCCATTGAAATCAGGGTTGGCAAGTTTCTGCCAGCACAAGCAATTGTGCTATGAATAATGAATTTTGCTTTTGATGTTTACCTGAGCATGTTTAAAAGCTTTGCAGCTAAGACCAAGTTTTTGCCAGTTTAATCCACATTTTTGCCGGTTTAAACCACTGGCATGGCAGAAACAGGTTTTTGCTGGACAGGGGTTTAACCCTGGTTGAAACCCTGTTGTTGCTTAAAGTCATAAGCTGGTGTTTGAGTTGGAGTTCAGTTGGAGTGTGTATTGCTGTTGTTGTCATTGTTTCAGGGAAAAGTTGTTCTGTCAGAGTTTGGTTAAGCTGAAGGAGGACGTCGTGAAGGCAAACACTCTGGTCCGTGAAGCCAACTTCCTCGTACAAGAGATGGCCAAACCAATAGAGTTCTCAGTCACGCTTCAGATTCCTGCATCCAACCTCAGCCCCAATCGACGAGTAACTATTTAGAGCATTTTAGAATAATCTCATAGTTTGAAACGTCACTAAGTTATATCAGCTTTATCAGATATTACTACCTTTAATTAGTTTGTTGTTGATGTTTCGGCATATCTGTGACAATTTGCTATATGCTTTTCTGTTTGTCATTAGGAGGACTTATGGATTTTTGGGTCATTGAGTCTAGTCTGCAGATGTGTTGTTTTTGCTGAATTCACCATTTTTGACCAATGAAGCTGAATATGTGCCGTTTTATCTGCTGTTGTTAAGTTAGGAGAAATTTGTTGCTGTCTTTATGTGTTCTTTTCTCTCCACAAAGACTTCATTTGTCCATAAAAATTCTGTTTAGTACTCCATACCATGTTGCTATTTTGCTCGCTTTGTTTTAGATGTTCATCCAGTTATATTTAGGCATGACATCATGGCAGTGTAAAATTATGTTGTACCTTAAGTTGTTATTGCTACCAGTGTGTTACGTCTGGCAAGTAACCGCCAGGCAGGGTTGTTAATATTGCAGTATTGCAATTATTGCACTTAGTATTGCAATACTTTTTTTATATTGCAACAGGTATTGCAATACTGGTTGCATGTTTAGTATTGCATGTGGTATTGCAATACTTTTAGAGCTGAAATATTGCAATACTTGGAAGCAATACTTTTTGATGTAGAATACATTCCCAATTCATGAGGAAGCTGCTTAATTACACAAAGAATCTTTTCATGCTTTGTTCTATTGTGTAAAAAACTAAACAAAAAATAACATGCCAACACGACTTGTTTAAATGTTGGGTTGACCACATTATCGCCTAGTTTGTAGTCAATCCAAAATTTCAAAAAAGTTGTACACAACGGCAAAAATCAAAATTTATTTGAGGGAGCAGATAGTGGACTATTGCAATACCGACTTGGAAAAAGGTATTGCAATCAGTATTGCAATACTTTTTCACCCAGGTATTGCTATTGCTATTGCTATTGCAATACTTTCTGCCAGTATTGCTAACAACCCCGCTGTCAGGTTATTGACTAGTTAACATGTCGTTAAAGCAAAGTAAGTAAGTTAGTATGATGCACAGTGTCAGCGGGAAACCCACTGAATCCGAGGCTGGCATCTATTGAGTTGCTGTTGATGATGTGTTACAGCGCAGTGGTTTTGTCAGTGAACCGGCCGTCTTTGTCAAGTATCGCAGCAAGGGCAGCCAGGTTTGGTCAATGGACAAGTTTGAAAACAAACTCATTGACATGAGAGACATTTACCAGGAACGCAAGGACAAAGCTCTTCCGCTGCAGGTCTCACTTTGTTGTCATTCTGTCGACGTCTGTGTATTTGTAAGTAAGTAAGTAAGTAAAATGTGAATTTATCTAGCACATGTCATTAATTAACCTTTAATGCGCTATTGTAGTAATTAGCTAAACAGTTGCTACTTTTGATTCCATCTAGTTCGATTAAACAATTTTTTTCAGACGTAGCCTGAGTCCTTCAGAGGTGAACATATATTATTATTGAAGTAAGACTTTGTTGATACCACAAAACCTACAGTTTTACTAACTTATTAGTTATTGTTAGTTTAATAATTTGAGTGGATCAAAACAGTTTTAATCACACCTCACACGGTAGTGTGAGTGTTGTAAGGACGACCTTCAAAGTATATGGGAAAATGCAAACTTTGACCCTCAGCCAACCAAAAACCCCTGAACCGATCGTCACCAAATTTTA
>Ga0056128_1005639_pt1 | contig 15753 bp, 7 predicted proteins | sample WorMetLIZISLAND2_FD_71113 | JGI IMG/M metagenome (GOLD analysis project Ga0056128, IMG submission 71113) | Marine gutless worms symbiont microbial communities from Max Planck institute for Marine Microbiology, Germany - Olavius geniculatus... ...
GCCTTCTGATGTCGTCATGTCTCTTTCCCTCGAGGTCTTCAAGTCCCGACTGACAGGTGCCATGGTGATGCAGAAGACAGATTAGATCCATCCTGTTTTTATCAGCCGCACATCTTGCACACTTTTATCTGTTCTGTCTGGAGTTCAACAGTTGTTCCCAGCACTTTACGCACCTCTGCCATGCACGACATTACTCGCAAGAGGATATGTGCATTATTGGAAAAGAAGAAGAAGAACTGTCTTGAGTCTTGAGTCGACCTACAGAGGAAATGATATTCGTTGTTCTGAAATTGTTTCGTTTGCATTAGCGTAGCACCTTGAAATAACGTCTGTGGGGCCCGTGAATTTCTAAAACTCTTTACGTGAATTTTCCGTGAAATTTGACACATTTTAAAAATTCTGTCGTGAAATCATGCATTTTTTCCCGTGAATTCGGTTGGTCCCTACCTATCTGCAACCATTTTTACGTTAGACGAGCCAATAACTTTAGAATAACACCTTTTTAAGGGGGTTCCCCTTTTTCGCCCCCTTGTTCGGGAGGACTCCCTCACCCAGCGGCATGAAATTTTGTTACAAAATGCTAGAGACATTAAGCTATCATACGGTGAAAACCCGAAGTCTCTGTCTCACCTGGTTTTGAAACAGTACTGGGTTGTGACAGACAGACGGACGGAGAGACAGACAGATGGACAGACAGAATTACCATAGCTAATACGCGCTATATCTAGCTATGCTAGCTCTCGCGAGTAAAAAAAATGATGCAAAACTTGTGAGCACAATCGAGCATAGCCTCGTGGTTACATGTAAAACAAGACATCTGCCAAATGTTTTAAAGCCAAAAGCTTCCCTGTGCTGGGCCACAGATACCAGAAATGTGTTTCACATTATCACATCTAAACGTTTATGCAAAGGTTTTTTTACATGTAATAATCATGTTTACAAGAAATTTGAGCTAATGTTCACAGGACACGCGAAAGCCTATAGCAGTTCATCTTTGCAAACTGTCAGTCTATCTCCAGCCATTTTGTCGCAACTTTTACAGGGGTACCGCTCTCTGATGCCCTCGTGCGCAGGTTTCCTTGAACCTAGAAAATTGAGACTTGGACTGTCGAAATCTACATTCAATGCTGAAAATTTCTTATGCAGCTTGTCCATGTCTATCTCAATTTGTGTCAGCGCAATTCGCTCTTGCAATGTGTCTTGCAGCCTGAAATCGTAAAAAATCCATAAAACCCGCTATTTTGACGTTCAAGGTCATTCAAGGTCATTGAATTGGGCGCCAATCGAGAGCCAGTGTACGACTTCCTATTAGCAATTAATAGTAACCTAGGCCCTATCTTGCACCGTTACTAAGATACAGCGACCTATTGGCCAAAAATCGTAAATTTTGCCCACCCCCTCTCATTTAGCGCCCTCGATTGGGGTGACCCCCTTCGAATTTATGGAAAAGCTTTACGATTCCTGAAACTAGAGTCTTCCAGGCAGCCGAAGGTGATGATTTGGTGATCCTAGCTTGCACCGTTTTTGACTGATCGACCCATGTGATGAACAGACAGACGGACAGAATTGCAATGGCTAAGACGCGCTGAAAGCAGTATCTGCTTTCGCGCGCAAAAATGCTTTAAAACATTTCTGCAAACACTATGAAAATTTCAGCAAAAAGATTAACAAATGTCTTAAATGTGGTTGCAAGTATAACAAAACACAAAACATTGGCATAAAATTTTTGCAATGTCTCTTTTTGTTTCACAGGTAACCACAGCCTTAGTATACAGGGCAGGCCAAAAAACTGGCACAATGTTTTTATACACCAATAACTTCGTCAAATATTAACCAATTTTTCAAAATTCTTTCAATGTCAGAAAAAATTTGTAGTAACACTATCATTAAAAATCCCACCACACCTCATGTGTTGCTACACTACCTTGTGAAATGTCAGACATCGCACTCAAGCTGGCGATGACACTGAACAATTGCGTGATTAACATTGATCAAGCCTGACAAACAGCCTGGACTTAAATCCGGTCGATTATGCCGTTTGGGGAACCCTTTAACAGATGATCTGTCAACGTCGAAAATTCACGACAATCAACCAGCTGAAGCAAGTGATCATCACTGAGTGGGGCAAACTGTCACAGCGTTTGGTTGATGTTTGGTTGATCGCGCCACTAGTCAGTGGCGTCGCCGGCTTGAGTGCGTCATCCAGCAGCAAGGCAGACACATTGAACATTTGATGTGAAAACTGTAATATGTGACAGTTACTTTGGACAATAACTGAGATAATAAACAGGTAGCTTCTTTTCTTACAATGTGTTGTTACAGATACTGTATTGTTTTCAATTGTTGGTTTAAAAATGCTGATATTTCACTAGGTAGTGTAGCGACACACTTGAGGTGTGGTGGGATCTTTAGTGATAGTGTTACTACAAATTTTTACCTGATTTCGACAGTGAAAGAATTTTGAAAATCGATTAATATATGACAAGGTTAATGACAAAATTATTGGCATATAAAAACATTGTGCCAGTTTTTTTGGCCCACCCTGTATAGTAAGATCCACTACTTGCACCTAGACATTCATACTACACATCATGCAGTCTGATACACATTTGGAAACGAATCAGACATCACTGTTTTGCCTTTGACTGCTTTGTTTTGGTTATATGCAGTCCTTCAACTCGCCCAAAAATAGATGACCCAGAATGACCGAATGTTGTTTAAATTGATCATCATTTGAGTGAATTATGAAAAAGGGGGCCTTCTTTAAGAAACACCGTGTAGGATTATTAAACCGTCAAAAGCAGGCTTTTATAGAAAAAAAAAACAAAGATGCGTGTATGTGATTAGTGGCAAATATGTTGCCCATGGAGTCTAGCAATAAAAATTTGTGTTGATATTTGCAAAAATTCTCGGAAGACAGGGCATCAAACAAGAATGCATGGTTCAACCAAATTACTGCAGTAACCTAGTTGAAGTGTACTTCACCAACTGATCTACCAGAACGTAGCTGTAATTCAAAATATGGCATCACAGTAAGTATGCCTGTATGGTACAATTCGCCCACTAATTTTCATGTGGATCATTAGAAGATCTGCTGTGCGGTCAAACCAAGGAGTGGCATGCCACTGGCCGAGATACCTCTGTGCGACGTTGGTCTGTTGACTGTAATCAACTGTGACGGCCAACTGACAACTGAAATTCCAGCCATACTCCTTCACCTGCAACGCAAACAACGAAACTCGATTAAAACAAACTGAGCGCAGACTAAAGGTGTGTTCAAAGCAACAGAAATGAACTGGGAAGAAATATGACGTGCATTATTTCAGTTCAGTTCAGTCCATTTTGTTTCATTCCATTTCTGTCACTTTTAACACACCTTAACAATAGCAAAGTCGTTTTACCGGCCTTACTGCAACCCACGGAAATACGATAATACCATTTTTCCAAAAATCCATCCCTGACTCCAGCCAGCTGCGCGAATGCGAATCCACCCAAAAGTTCAAAAAAAATAATATCCTGTATATCCTTGCCATGCACAGTGACACTGATAACTTTGCATCCTCATAACATCATGCTGTAAAATCTAGAGAACATGAGGGTAGCAGAATATTTGGAACCTATAATTTTTGATAGACACCAGAAATACTGAAGAGCATCATTATCAGTTGTGTTGCTATCACCTATTTTAGCATCAGCATGCAGCACAGGTAAAACATGATTTGATAGTCTGGTATAATCGTACTCCAGTGGGCCTCTGGACTGAACCTTCCACATTCTGTGTACTGCAAGATAATCTTCGTGCTGTCAACTGTGGAGAAGTGAATGTCCTGGCTCCTTTGGACTTGTTGACTGCATTCCATATGTTCGCGTACAACATCTTTATATAACACTCTTCATCCATAAATAGTGACTGTGGACACGCTCCATGAACAACATCACTGCATGGTTCCGTATGGTTCACTGCACTCCATTAACTGTATAGATCCACTGTATGCTGCCATCAGCCACGTTCCAGCCTCTCGTGGTCATACTGGTCATCTCTGGACCACCGGAACATACAGCTCAGTCAGGCAGACACTGGCGCCAATCCATTCTGGCAGTGATAAACTGCGACAGCAATGCGTACCAACTGGGTATGTACAGATAACGCAGTTCATGGTTTTTTTCTCAATTCTTGGTCACACTTCCAAGAGTTGGTGATGGCCCATGCACGTGCATTAAGGAACCTGGTCAGTGGTCATTAACCTAACAAAAACAGTCTTTGGGCATTATGGTACATAAATAACATACTGAACCATGTCGTAAAAAAACATATCCACAACTTAAAAGTCAAGATGCAACGTAATTGACAAAATGTGGCCTGCAACATAGGGAATAAGTCCTCATATGTTGAAAAGCTTTAACCTAAACTTTAACGTTCATTTTCGACAAATATTTTCAACACATGAAAAATTTTAGTCACGACCATGTTTCCAACACATTACAGTGATGTAGGAACGTTATCTTCCATTTTCTAGAAATAAATTCTCAATAAAAGGAAAAGCTTTTGAATATTATACACATCTTTAATAGCGAAAAATAGTGATTCACAGCATTACCCGTTCTAGAAACCAGGTACCCGATTGCAATTACCTGCGTACCCGGACTCAGTTTCAGCTTTAAAGCAAGTAAAGAAAAAACAACAATGAGGTGAGATGTGCATATCTAATTATATATTTTCCACAAAGTTATTTTTAATATAAAACGTCTATAATGTGTCAGTGATACCAAATATGCATAGTCTGTCAACGAAAATGGCTGAAATTGAATCTCCCATGCAGTACTGAATTTCGCCAGAAATGCTGCAAGTAGCGAGATTTACATCGGTTTCATCAGTAATCACTGCTAACCAGTGCAAATCAAGTCTGGGTACCCGGTTCCTGGTACAAATCACTAGTCAAAAGTATACTTAACTTACATTGCGATGCAAAAAAACAGCAGATTGCATATCCCATGCAATATTTCCCACCTCATCTTAACACTGGTCCCACACTACTTCGGAAAAGTTACGAGATTAATTTACCATAAAGACCAAAGCATTAATTAACGAGATTAATTTACCATAAAGACCAAAGCATGCGCACACTGTGGTGCATTTGGAAAACACGTGATTTGTAAATAATCTTACTTACTTATCCTTTGCATTTTATTGATCACGTATTCACGATGAACTGGGAGAACAGCTCACAGCCACTTGGCATAATCTGGAACAGCCGATTATTAACTTGGCAATTGATCAGTGTCACAAGCAGCTAACATCTTGTGTTAAGGCCAAAGGCGGACACTTTGAATAACAGTTATAACCATTAATTTTGCATCTAACAGAAAAAAAAATTTCACCTGAAATCAGTCATCATTTTCTGAAGATACAATGTCTTTTTAGGGAATTATTAATAATTAGGGAATTACAATGTATACATGCCCTGGTCTTTGTGACAAATTAATCTTTTCATTTTTCCAAAGTAGTGTGAAACCAGTGTTAAGATGAGGTGAAAAATATCACACGGTTTTGTAAAAAATTTAATTCCCTTTCCAACGCTGCAACAAATGTGACAAGAAATCTGAGCTAATGCTCATGAGATGTGCAATGCAATGTAAGTTTTCTTGGTCTATCAGCAGTAATTCTGACAAAAATTTACTCTTTAAATGTGCGTTGTAGCAAAAAGTTGCGAAAAATTCACTAAAACCTCTATTTTTGAAAATTTGCTAAAAAGTTGTGACATATAGCATAATGTATGAAAATAACTACATAATGAAAAAGTATAAATTAAATTAGTAGAACACAAACACATGGGTACAACATTATATTCACATTTTTATAAACAAAACAACAAGAGTACTGAATCAGTACTTTATCACACTCTACAGAGCCAAATGCCCATGCTATAATACATTATCATTTTTATTATTTTTATTATGCATGAAAAATATTATCGTGGCATTTAGTCTAGTAGACTTCAAAGACACGTAACATAATTACACTAAAAGTAGACATGTTCGGCAAACAGAAAACTAGGAGAACTAGAATGAGCATCACTAGTAGGACGTTGCGAACAAATACGTCTTCAAATGATGCTTAAGTCGACAGTGATGACGATAACGTGATAAACGATGGTAGGCTGTTCCATGCACAGGCTGCAGCAACCGGGAAAGTGCGATCCCCAATCGTACTGCAACGAGTCACTAAAACAACGACCACTGTTTTATGAAGACAAGCACCAAAGTACTGGAAAGGAAGAATCACTGATAACAAAGGCAACTGTGAGAAGCTCTGGCATAAACTGTCTGGTGTTATGGGTGAGAAGACCAGCAGGCATGAAGACGGTGAGACCCACAGTGCTAAGGAATTTGCCAAATTCTTTGATGAGAAGATTAACAGCATCCATGAATCGGCCTCCAGCATGCCACTTCATGACGTACCGGTCACCGCTACACACACATGCTAGACATGTGGAACCTTGTTAAGGCTCACGACATCTATAAGTTAATCCAGTCTGCCTGCAACAAAACATCAGTCTGATCCAGTGATGACATGGTTGGTGAAGAAGTTTGGTTAGCGCCATTTATCACGAGACTTTTCAATGTGTCTTTGGTGACTGGCTGTTTTCCGGCCAAATTCAAGCACACTGCTCAATAAGAATGGCTTGGATAAGGATCAGCTAAAGAATTACAGGCCGGTATCTAACTTACCATTCTTGTCGAAACTGCTGAAGAGAGTGGCGCAGACACAGATACAAGAATTTCTGACTGTCCACAGCATGATGCCGATTCACCAATCAGCATACAGGTAGCAGCACAGCACGAAGATGGTGCTGTTAAATCTTTGCAGTGATCTTCAGCAAGCCAAAGACCATGGAAAAGTGTCGGCTTTGTGTCTCCTAGACCTAATGGTGGCATTTGACACGGTGGATAACAAGCTGCTAATTCAGCGAGTGCATTGAACCTGTGGCAACGCTAGTCCACACATTTGTCATGAGTCGTATAGATCATTTCAATGGTCTGTTGGCTGATGCACCGAAAGTGGTGACTGACAAGCTGCAGAGTGTAACAAACTCTGCATGCAGCACGGGTCAATTTTGATGTAGCTCGGTTCTCAGAACCTATAGCATAGATCAATCCGTTTCATCCAGCAAGTTGTCAAGGAATATCCCCCATTTCGCATGCGGGGGTCCAAATTTCCAAATTTTTGCCAATTTCTCAGAAATCGCTCCTCACAGTTAACCCATTTTTTGTTGGCATTTTTGGACAATTATTTAAAAAATTCTTTTTAAAAATCTGCAAGAGGCACATTTTTTTTCTTGCAGCACATTCTATTCTAGACATCCCTAAACGTAACGTGTGCACATTAAGCCAAAGGCGCAGAGGGTTCAGGATCACAGGACTCCAAAATGTGCCATAACAATTGCCCATTTTGCACGCAATGTTCGCCATTGCCGCAAGCCCGTTCATCATGCACAAGCAAATATTCTGACACAGTTTCGTTAGTGCTAGTCGTTCCCTATCAGATGATGAAAAAATAATTCAGATATCTTGAAAGAAGGCTGAGCTACGAGACCCCAAAGCAGTGAGCTATAAGAAGTGAGCTATTGGAGTTATTGATGTATTCCTGGCATTCGCTCAACCTATATTTTGGCCTCTAGCCAAAAACCTATGGCAGCTATGTGCACGAAATTATAGGCATTTGTAGATGGTATCGTGGGCTAGCCAAGATTAAAATATGGGGAGAATCTGACAAAGTAATTTTAAGAGGGTATGAGGGGAGTTTTTCTGTTTATCGCATCATATCTCCCTCATGAGAAGAGCTAGGGTGCTGAAATTTATTCAGCCAATGTGCCTTCCAAGGGGACTTTGGTCAAAATAAATTTAAGCCTCTAGACCCTCACGGGAAAACAGCTAAAATATTTCAAAAAAAATTTTTCGTTGCTCCCCGTTGTTTAGGGTTGCCTAAAGTTGCAGGCTTGATGCAGAACCTATGGGTTGGATCAACGTGCTTTCTGCTCCAGATTATCTAGGAATAGCTCCAAATTTCCACGTGAAAGTTTAAATTTTAGAATTTTTGCCTAGCTAGACCTGTAAGCAAAAGCGAGAGCAAGCTGGAAATAGACAAAGACAACACGCATCTTAAATTGCCAGCATTAGGCCTAATCGTAAATTTCACCAGTTGAAGTATTTTCGACCCCCCCCCCAATGTTAGGGAAATCTCAATCACTTTTACCTTGGGTATCATACACTTTAATTTAAAAGAAGCCAACTATGGAATCGACTTCCATGTGATTTAATAAAGATCATAATCTCCTTCATCATTTAGGAAATTATGAAATAACTAATCAATATATACAGGGTGCGACAAAAAAGTAATCCCCTGTTGTATTTTGCAGAACTTTAAGCATTGACTTGAAATTTTCTGATGGAACCTTGCAATTTCTCACTTTTCTCGCTCAACGAGAAAAGCGAGCAAGATTTACCTACGAGAGAGCGAGAAAACGGCTGGTGAGTCGCTTACGGGTCTATGCCTAGCAGCAGGGTCAGCCCCCATAACCGAAAATTACTCGACCCACTATATCTCACTGATTTTCAAACCAATTGAAGCGATTTTTTCACTGTATGGTAGGTCTTGAAATGCTTGTTGAATGTGCCAAATTTGGTGCATAAATTTAACCTTATCTTCAAAATATCAGGTTTGTAAACATTTTGGCGATGACAGACGATTGGCGTTTCACTCTCGTTAGGTATCGCAGGAGTGTTTAATTTTCAGCCCACCAATTTAAGTCACAATCTGCATGGAGCCGTTGGGCAAAGTCTGTAATCTGACCAGTGGACGCTTAACAGAAAGAGTATATAAAAAGCTTGCTTGTTAATTAATTAACTATTGCCATATGCGCATTCGCACGATCTAACGCAAGTTCTGGTTTACGAATATTTCCTATGTCTGTGAATCATATTCTTAGACTGATGCCCAGCACAAAGTCGTAGAGACAGCTTTACCAGATATTATTTAGCGGTTATCACCTGCCAAGCTGCGCGTGCAGCCGCAGTGAGCAAGTGATCATGTCAAACGGCCGGGCAAGGGAAAGTGGGGAGCGTTTCAGTCCACGTTAGTGGTGAGTAGCATCAGTACCAGACGATTTGTACCACGACTTTGTTCCATGGAATTTGACGATTTGTGCCACAGTGTGGAAGCTGAGGGCTGGCCGCAAAACTACTGGTAATAAAATGGGCGATGACAGCTGAGAAATTTGCGACTTTTTATGCGTGACAGGAGAATGCTTCGCGTCTTAGCCATGGCCTAGACGTCCGTCTGTCCGACACACCCTAGATCTGTATCAAAACAGTGCAAGCTAGGATCACGAAATCTTCTCTGTGGGCTGCCCCAAAAACTCTGTTTTTTACGACAAAAATTTCCTGCTGCTGGGTAAAAGGGATCCCCTAAAACAAAGGCGTCAGAGGGGCACCCCTTGGCCTAAAAGTCCATATTTTACCCTGCTGGCTCATCTAGACTGAAAGCAGTTGCCGATAGGCATAGATATGATGCTTATTATAATAAACCCAAATGACCAGCCTTTTAAAGCTATCAACATCAATGACCTTGAAAAGCCAAAAAGTTTTAATAAATTTTTCGCGATTTCGGGCTGTGACACACATTTCAACAGTGAATTGCGCCGAAACGGTTGGAGATCGACCAAGACAACCTGTGAATAAAATTTTCAGCATTAAACGTAGACTTTTAGCTGTTCAAGTCCCGACCCCTAGGTTCAAAAAGTCTGCGTACGTGGGCATCAAAGAGGGGTACCCCTCTAAAAATTGGTTATTTTACCACTATTAGTTTGTCCACTCCAGCAGGAAAACAGTTGCAGCTAGGTACAGACATGCTGCATATCATAAAAAGCACTAGTGATAAGCTGTATAGTAATGTCAACATTGATGACCTTAAATGACCATGAACCTCCATAATAAGGGGTTTTAGTGTTTTTTTTTGCAATTTTCAGCTGCGGTGCAGATTTCAGGAGAAAATTGCACCAAAATTGCAAAAGAGAGACTTGAACAACCTGCATATCAAATATTTAGCACAGAATGTATATTTTAACCGAGTTTCGACATCCTAGTTACAAGGAGTCTTCTGTACAGAGGCCTCAAATTTGGGTACTCCTCCAAATTTATTGCACGCTGTACACTGACTGCCCACGTGGCATGACCGATGCTGCTGTCACGCGTCACATGAGCTTTGCTTAAATTACTCATCAGAAGAACTTTGCTGACTGTGTAATGGCAAAGTTTGAACTATTAAATTGTGATTTGTGCTGTTTTATATCTACAACCACGATGTCACCCTTACACTGTATATAAACTGAACAGTTTTTTTTACATAAATCAGTGTAAATTGCCACAAAATGTCAATTGACCATGTCACCAATGGCAGTGGTTTGCTTGCAATTTGCAAGGAAAGCATTTGGCAAGTCAGTACCCATTTTGTAGGAAAAGCGAGGGTTAGCAATGAAAGCATTAGATAGGGCATTGGTAAATGTCTATAGACTGTTGATAGCAACCATTCTGCAGACACAGTCTGCCAATCAAAGTTGCAAAATTTGGGTGTAGAGACTCTGATCTTGGAAAAAAAACAGCGGGTGATGACAACAGTACCATTGGGGAAGCGATAGTAAGTTCCTATGGGCTGTCAACAGTATTAACCATGCCGCTAACTGAAGCGGTTTAGCCTCAATTTACAATGCATTTGGGAGTTAGTCAGTACCCTCATTTAGAGGAATAGGAGGTCCCAAATGGTGTCACAAGGTAGTGGTCATGCCACAGTGTAGTGGTCAGACGACCCTAACTGCTTCTTGGACAGTTTTTTTGTTAAAATGATATTTGGTCCAAAATACTGTCAAACTGTTCAAACATCCCAATTCAAAGTTAATTTTATGTAGTTTCCCTAAAACATGCAGCAATTTGTTCCAGTTTTGACAAGACTGGCCTATTTTGCAAAGTAACTCCAATTTTTGTTCTCATATAGCATCAGTAGTTGCATTTTGCCAAGTTAGAGTTAGAATCTTTCACATCATTTTGCTCCTGACATAAGCTGACGGCACCGAAACACATTTAAATACACTGACTGCATGACCTTAATCTGTCCACAATGTATCTTTATGCATTCCATACTTCTACCAAATTTGAAGTTGATATGACCTTACATTTGGAAGTTACAACAAGTTTTGGTCTGAGCTTAGTGCTATTTTGTGACCTGATCTAGTGACTTTGTGATATAAAACGTGTTCCATGAACATTGGCATGAGTTCCCCAATTTCAAACTTTCTACTACAGCGTTTTATTCCAAATTGCTATCATAAAATAACCGAAAATGTAGCTTCTCAGAGAAAATGTCAACTTGATTTAGCATGGCCCATTTATCAATTTTACACCAGCAGGATTTCAGTAACAACTGACCAAAGTGAAGGACTGCAAATCTGAACACAATGAAAGGAGTTAACATTATAGGAACCAGACAAATGGTCGTAAATCTACAAAAATAATCAAATATGCCTGTTGGGTGAACACAAGTACTTGAAACTTTTGCTGGACTGGGTCTGGTCCAAATGTAGATTGTTAACTTTGCCAACTAAAGTAGACACTAAAGCCGCTGCCGTACATTTTCTCCTAAACATTTTAAGCCTCAGCAGTTTGAGCTGTATTCCGGTTAAGTTGTAGCCAGATGTAGAAAGTATGGCTTACGGCGGCTAACAATTGACGTATGCAAAATTGCGAGATCTGCATTATCTCCACACTAAATGTGACGTTCCTCCCTTCCCTTCACCATTCTTTCCACTCCCAAATTCAGCTGAAAGCTCTGAGTAGCTCAATAACTGTGGTTGTGTTTGTAATTTGTCAAGCAAAACAATCCCAACAAATCAGTCGCTGTTAGCCCCTCTCCCTCAAATAGGCCTAAGACCGTGCCATATGTATGCTGAGTTGTCTGCCCAATGCAGCGGCAGCGTCAGTTAAAATGGTTTGGGCAGAAAATTGCTATTTTTCTACAGACAGCTGCAAATTTCAGGCAGAAAAGATATGGTTGCTCAAAATGTTAATTTTGCCAGTAACTTTCCAAAAATGGAAAATCTAAACCCCAAATTTGGTATTTTCTGAAGACAATATTCGGAGAAAAAAAAACTTTCTGAGAGGCTAAAATTGTAGAGGCATTTAAGCCGTTTTAAGCCAGCTAGCCAGCCATATATATATCGTAAGCTGTAGCCAGCTGTAGAGGTGCATTTAAGCCGGCCGGCTAAAGCCAGCTAACCAGCCATAAAAGTTTTAAGCCACAACTTCGGGGTATACATTGAAGTAAGCCAGTTTATAGATTTGGCCAAACAACTGCTCATTCTACACAAGTCTGTAAAATGTGAACAAAAAATGCACAAAAAAGCACCGTGTCCTAGGAAATCAAAGCCACTTTCTTGTGATAACTATGGCAAATATGGACCAACTTTAATGACTATTTCATCATTACATTCTCAAATAAACTGCAAAACAAGATGAAATAAACATCACCACCTCACATCAAATCTTGTTTCTGCACTGCCTTGTGAAATTTGAATGTCAAACTGCACAGCCTTTCATAATAGCCAAAATATGGTGCACATTGGAAGCTAATTGTGACTCAAAATGATAATTATTTTCGTTTGGCAACTTTACTTTTAGCTTACTGACTCAGTGTCTCAGTGTTCCTGGCATTATTTACTTGTTAAGTGTTTGGCATAGCACTGAAGAAAGCATCATTGATGTATACTAGTGATGATTCAATATCAGGATTTCAATTTCGATGCAATATTTTGAAAATATCGCGATATCGATATCCATATTTTTAAAATGATTAAGTAAGTAAGTCTTATACAGGGATAAGAAAAAGACGTGAACGTTCAGCAAGACAGTTTGTTTTTCGTAGATACTAAAATGTGTCAGTAAACTTAATAATTAACTATAGACTGTCGTGTCATTAAATTACGACACTATAGTTAGTTTCTTTCAGTTAGTTTGTCACTTTTTTGTTTATTTTAGTTATTTTGGTAATGCAGTGATAAAAATATAAACTTCTGGCGTAAAATGTCGCTATATATCAAAAATATCGTGATGTATAAAAAATATCACGATATATCAAAAATTTGATATATTTATCATCGATACGATACGATATATCGATATCGAAAATGATATATCGATATTTTCAATATATCGAATCATCACTAATGTATACCCTGTTAACTTAACACTTTGCAAGCAGAACTGATGCCAAGGGCAGACATTTTGAACACATGCTGTAAATTAATTTACACATAACGTACAAATGAGGAATTAACATATGTAACAGACACTTACTGCAAATAATAATTTTCACCATTCTGGTATTAAATTGGTGACATATAATGACTTACAGCTAAACATTCAGATTTTGCAGGGTAGAGCAGCCACACACTTACAGTGAGATAGTAAGGTTGTTGCACCTTTCTACACTTCATGTGAGAATGTAATAGTGAAAGCGTTAGTAATATAATTGCTCCATAATTGCAAAGTTATCATAAGAAGGTGGCTTTGATATAACGAAGATGTATGACAGTTTACAACATGTATATCATACAACCATGTAAGAAAATGCTGGCATGCATATCAAATGGCAGTTTGTAGTTCGTACCATACCATGTCATAAATCATAGATTTTGGACATTAAGCTTTGCAGCAAACTGCCATGTAGAAAACTACCAGGATTCGTAATCATCATTCTGCAATCTTTGCATTGCCATCCAATCGACTACTGCATTAAACACCGGTTTCCATTTACTCCACACCCAACGTATGACATATGTATCAGATATAAGTGGAAGACATGCTTTGGCTGTCCCAACTTCCATCACGGCACTATGCTGTTATGATAACAGCTTTTGCGTAGTATACTGAGTAAACAATAAACTGCAATAAGACAGAATAAACAAGTGAAACACATGTTCAACTGTGCATGAATGCGACCGAAAAAATACACTATGCGAAAAATGCACTAAACTAGTTTTGACACTGGATGACACTGGGAATGCATACATAGCCAAAAACTCTAGAAGTCCAATGTTACTCATTATTTGATCCATACATTACTTAATAGGAGGGTCGTATGATAAATAAGTTACAAAACAGCATCATTCTGTTAGTTTTCCAACTCTAAAAAATCAGAAATGTACGTTTTGTAAGGAATTTTATTCTGAACAAATGTGGAAATTTTTTTGATGATGACATTATTATTGTGACATCATCTGTTTACAGAACACAGTGTATACGTGTATTATTTTCCCCACCAGTAATCTGTTATAACTCACAAGTGACAAACAGCATCAAAACGAAAATAATGAGCAAACTTCACAAGTTAACGCCATCTCTTTGAATGCCAAAGACTAATGTTTCATTTTTGCAACATATCATCTGAGTTTGCTCAAACATTTTGTCCTATTTGTCAGCTAAGTTTGGAATGCCCAATGCAAATAACAGGGCTGGCTGCTGTCCATGCCACTGAAGAACGACTGATTGCACCTCGGTATATGATACAAATTTCTGTCCAACTAGCATTTTTTACACCAAATGTGAACCGTTTGGTTCGCAGAGCACTTGTCATCGTATACTGGATGCATCTCAGAGTGAATTTGATTTGCATAAGTCATTTTAGCAAAAAAAATACAACTAGAAATTTGGAGCAAAGCCCAACGTGGGTCCGCCCGGCGCCCTAAGTCTGATTGAGGGAAATTAGAGGGGGGGGAGTAAAATTTTCCCGGCATCAAAGTCACGTGGCCCGAACTCAAATGCACTGGCATACGCCGAACGTGCATTGTCGACTTAGGGTAGGTCAACATGAGCACCTATAACTTTGTTCATAGTGGACCGAATTTCACAAAATTTTTTTTGTTTAACTCGGAAAGGATCGCTCTCGTCAACGCCGTTTAGATTTCATCGCTATCTTCATCGGTTCCAGAGATATTTGCGCTCAAAGTTGAAAGTTGTCGTAAAACGTACTAAATTTTGGACGTTTTTTGCCCTCCCAAATTTTAAGGGGGGCGTTGCCCTCAAAAGTTGTACGTGCGTTATCACCCCGACCTAAAGCCGCGTCAAGTGCCAAAGTTTCATCGGGCTACACCCCCTAACTCCGAAGTTATAAGCGCTCCTTTATTGCATTTTAAGCCAATTTTTGACCCCCCTTTGAAAAAAGTTGTAAGGGGGGCCCCTGTCCCTGGTGAAAAGTGCGCTAGTAAGACTTGGTGATTCTCTAGTGCGTGTAAAAATTTGGGGGCGCAGCACCCCCTAGGGGCCGAAATATGGTCTTCCGAAAAATGCGCTTTTGGGGGGGGGTACGATTTCACATCTAAATCTCCAAGGTCACTGGACCAAACTTCACCGGACTTGTTTCGCCTAACGCAGGAGGAATCGCCATAGACGGAATGACTATCAGATTTTGAATATCTTCATCCGTTCCGGAGATATTCGCCGCCGAACTTTGAAGTCGTCCGAAATCGGGTCAAATTTTGCATGTTTTTGGCCCCTGAAATTTTTTTGAAGTGCGCCCCCCAAAATTTTGGACCGGCATTATAAAATAGGGCCTAGTACTGACCATCGTGCAAAATTTCACGCCGGTCGGCCCACGCATCTCGGAGATCTCGCGAGTGGAGAAAAAATAAAAAACATCTGGGCTAAAAC
>Ga0056128_1005640_pt1 | contig 15750 bp, 9 predicted proteins | sample WorMetLIZISLAND2_FD_71113 | JGI IMG/M metagenome (GOLD analysis project Ga0056128, IMG submission 71113) | Marine gutless worms symbiont microbial communities from Max Planck institute for Marine Microbiology, Germany - Olavius geniculatus... ...
CCCCGAAAACCATACCCTAGAACCAAAAATTACGACTCTATCTTATACACAGCCAAAGTTATGACCGTTTAAAGAATTGCTTAATTTTCCCAATAGGTGCCATTGTAATTTTTTTTCGATTTTTTGCAAATAAATATGTTAAATATTAATTTCAAATTTTTTAACCCCCAAAAGGCACATCCTTGCGCGAGACTGCGTCGTTTGAGCCATCGTGCGCAAAAATCCGCCAAAGGGTCTGACCTGTAGGTGAGTTTCTGAAAAAAGGTATATGGATAGCTATAAAAATTTTCGCGTATATTTCACCCATTTGCCGGGAAGCCCCCCTTGGAGTGATTTGCATAAAATTTTGCATGACGGGTCCCCTCGCCGACGTAATCAACCGCACCAAATTTTATCTTAATGGGGTCAGGGTTTTTGATTCTGTGGGGGGGTCGAATTTTTGGCTTTCCCATAAGAAAGAGAAGTCGCCGTTAACACAGGGCTTGAACTACCATTCAGCCTGTGATATGAATCATTCAGTATGTCAATGTGGTTGTCTCACTGAAAATGTGGGGCAGAAAATGTGCATTTTTCTTTCAGCTAGAGGCCCTCTGTGACTCTAAAATATGCTAAAAAAGCGTTTGCGGCTGGGGCACCACCCCGGACCCCACTGGGGGAGCTCGCGAAAAAAAATTTCAAAACCTTCAAGCAGCTAGAAACTCAAATTCACGGACGTTCACGGACCAACCTTGTTTTCCAAAACTTTCAAGACCTTGAATTTGAGAAATAATTCCAGGACTTTCAAGATGTGTCAGAACCCTGTATTTACAAATACTAATATTACTGCGTTAGGAATCTCAGTTTACTTCATAACAACAATGACAAACACACAGTGATAATGTGAATATATATTCACTGAACTTCACACATTTTATCACATAACAAACAGTCCACGATTCAGCACAATGATGACAACGTCATTGTCTATCTGCTACAGTAAGCTGTTACACAGCATGTCGTTTCTTGTGTGGTTTGCGCGTTCTTTTCGACGTCGATTTCTTTGCCGCCTTCCTCAGCTTGCCAAACTCGATCTGAATCAGACGGTTTCTCTGCATATTCACAAACAATCAGCTCAGACAGATACATTTAAGCGAAATGCATAACAGAAATTACTGCAAAATGTCATTAAAGAAATGTAAGCATGTGGAAAAATCAAAGTATTGAACTCCAATTACCTCAAACACGAAGTGAACTGTGACCAGGGCTTGCCATTTGAAAAATCAGTCGCATCACGCAAGGTAGATGATCGATAAGCGATCGATTATGTTGGGGCTTAAATATCACTGCAGATGATAAGACTCAGGCCCCTTATCTGTCACGATCATTGGGTGCCTACACAGAGTCACGTGATTTAGGCTTATAGTAAGTAAGTAAGTAAATATAATATTTAGAGTGCACAATGTCAGATAGTGGCTTATTATGTGTTTCTGGAAAAATAATAACAACTTCATTAAATATGTTGAAAAAACCAAATTGACTTGGAAAACAGGAGAAAAAAGCCAGAATCGCTTTGTGCCCTGCCGTTTTGAGATTAAACAGTAATATATAGCACCCTGTGTTAGTGGTTGGAAATTGGGGAAGAGGAAAACAAAAGGGTTTGATGACGACACCGAATGTTACATCGATAATGACTTTTAACAGGCTGACGTATATCTAACTGCAGTGCATTGCTATCTGATCTGAGACGTCATGTCATTTCAGTTCTGTCTGTAGCCTAGACGTTTATGATGTGTCTTCCATAATAGGGTGAGTAGTAGGAAAATCATTATGCTTAGTTCAGAAATGCTATTTGTATCGCCAACTCGCACTTAAGTTTGCTTCTTAACTTTGACGAACTAACTTATGATGCTTAAAAATGGCTCATAAGAAATTCGCGGCACTACGGCAACCAAAAATCACCTCGCTCGGCCAGCGAGTAAGCAACGATCGTCTGGCCGGTGTAGGTGATCGATTTAAGCGACTGGCTGATCGATCGCATCAAATGACAAGCCCTGACTGTGATGGTATGCTTTCTTTCTAAGTGGCTGAAAAAGTGCTGGTATGGCATCCCATTTCAAGCACTGTTGTAGTTGTAGAACTTACATTCACTTCATACCTATGATGGGCAACATTTTCATTTGCTATGTGAACATGTTACATACTAGTGCCAACTGCTGGCAATTTATCAACAATCTGTCAGTCACCGTATCAAAAAAATAAAGCACACAAAATTAGATCTGTCAAATTAACGTGTTAACTTAATGCATTAAAGAACAACATAATGTTCAAACAAACATGGAGTCTGTCCAATGCATCTTGATAGCTTACGGCATATGTCCGTATAAATAAAATCAGTGAGCTGTGTAGACTAGGGGTAAAAATTAAAAAGTTTAATTTCAAATCAGACCATGAGCCTCAAAGATAATGGGGTCACGACCCTGCCCACGTGACCATTCGACTTGCAGTGGTCGACTTCCTATGGGTGGTCCATAGTGACCATGCGTCTATCTGGCACCGTTATGGAGATATAGCGCCTCAAACGTTGGACACACGGATGCTCAGGTGATTTTGATACAATTGAGGCAATTAATGTGCGTTAAAAAATTACCACACATACCTAAAGTGACTAAATTCTGCGAAGCAGAAGTTCCGATATTTCATTAAACTGCAGTTATTTGATGATCGAATGATATTTGAATAACATTCAAGTAATCAGAAATAGTTTTGTTGCCGTTTGATTCAGCGACACAGCTACGAGTTCGTCGGTCATCACTCCAGTCAGCCTCTCAATGAAGTCCACTGACAATAGCAGCAACATATAATAATGCATTATTAACGCATGCATTAAAAAGTTAATGCAGTGTGTCAACGTGTTTAAAAAATTAACGCCTCAACAGCTCTACACAAAAAAATGTTCCCATTATCAAATATTAAGCAAGTAAGCAACCACAAGTGACTGCTACTAGCAGCTACTAGATCAAAATGACAACATATATACCAGCAAGACAGAAATGTGTGAGAATGAACGAAGACATTGACAATAACTGTGTCAATCTCTCAGAGAGTCTCACTTAATTCATTGTTAGAAATGTTTTTAAATGCTCATAACAGCACATCTTTACTGCAGCCATGGTAAAAACATTTCCAAGCCAACACTGATTCAAGCAGTGCACTGGATTCCTGAGGACAAGAAAAAACAATGTCAACCACACATTAAGCTGTGTGTCCACTGAAAGTGATTTGATGAAATGCAATGCAACATGTTTGAATTTCTGGCATGCTAGAAATTTTCGCTGCATCACTTCACGTCGCAAACGCCACGTAACTCGGCCAATCAATGACAACTGTGATTACACTTACCTTATCTCCGCCAAGTGACGGCAAAAATAGCTGAGACCAGTTTGGGCGTCAGGGCCATTGCCAGATGGGGTCTAGGGGGTGCTCAGCACCCCTACTTGAATTTTTCAGCATCGGTACTAAGAGCACTCCAACTCAGCACCACTCTCACTGTCGGTAATGCATCCTTCAACTTGCTTTACTGTCAAGCAGTCAGCTGTTGACTGCAGTAGGCTATAGGCCTATCTGTTGAAGTAATCAACTAAGTAGTACACTGTGTCTCCAAAAAATGTCACACTTAATATTGTCCATATCTTTGCAGATTATCAACAAATTTTCAAAAAATTTTACTGGCACATTCTCTATACAGTTAGCAATAAAGCTATTATTGAGTATCTCACCACACACTGACTGTGTCGCTACACTACCTTGTAAAATATGAATGCAAGAAATACCAACAATGACAGGTAAAAAATGAGTTGGAAAATGAAAGACACTTCAGCCAAAGCTCGCGATGAATGATCTGTCCTGATCTACAATGTGTTAAATTTATCTTTTTCGATATCTGAAGAGTTCAACGATGCGTTTTTTCTGGTCTCTGTGGTTTAGTAAGCTCACCATTTCATCCAGAGTGGTGAGTGGTCACGTTCTCTTCCATATGTCCATGCTTCAATTCTCTCTCTCATGCCTTTGGTCGGTGATTTCTGTTTCCCAAATCTTTAGTAACGAAGTCCCTCTCGCACTTTATCTTTGAAAATGTTGACAGAATTGTATTTTTGAACTGGTATAATAAATTCTTAACCAGAGCCTGTCTTCATTGCTAAATGGCAGGTTACATTACAGGTGTATCGTCACTGCATTAAAAATTATTACTTACAATAATGTTGTCTCGATTTGTTTACAAACACAAGAAATGTGTCTAGCATTAAGCATTCTTCAATTTTAATATAAAATACTAAAAATTTGTTTCAGAAGTTAATTTTTGCACATGTATTACTGTGATTTTATTGATTTTTGACAATTTGTGTTTCACAAAGTAGTGTAGCGACACAATTAAGGTGTCGTGGGATACTCAATAATCGCTTTATTGCCAATTGTATAGACAGAGTGCTAGTGAAAAAAGTTAAAAAATTAGTTAATAAATGGAAAATATATGGACAGCATCACGTGATCGAAAAGTACCACATGTGACTTTTTTTGAGACACAGAGTATATAATACACCGTGTCCAGAAAAAAAACATCCCGAACATTATCAATTGTCACTTGAAAAAGAGCCGACCAATTTTAATAATTTTTGGTACGAAAATTTCTGGCACAACTTGCCATTAAAAGACAGGTTATTTTACTACCTTACCCAATGTCTGTTACTGCAACCATCACCAGGGCTGCAGTTCACAAATCCATGGGTCGTGAGTCGTGCAGTGTTGCTGTTTGTATCCTGGCCGAGTTGAAATTTAGTTTCCTTGGTAATTGTTTGCCTGACTGTAGATTTGGTTTTCTTTTGTTGTTATTTTTTTTCTATTTTGTGATACTGCCGTTAAACTATCAGAACTGAAACTGCATAAATTTAACTTGTATTACTGCCTGTAATTGACATATTTTGACTGAACCGCTGTATTGCCAGATTTAACCGCATTTCTTTGATTTAGTGCAAACTGACATTTTACTGGATTTATACTCGATTGATATCTCAACAGTATGAAACTCTGTTTATTTTGAATAGTGTAGGTAGGCTGTGAGAACTGTTTGTGTTGTATGTTTGTATTATTGTGAAACCCCTTTATTATTTTCTGATAAAATTTTAATCATTTTTCTTATTATTAAAAAAACAGTCAAACTCAATAACTGGTTTTTAAATTTTGCCCTCTTATTACTTTCTGCTTGTTTTTGTAGTTTAATAATAATTGTAATTTTGTTGTATGTTTTTATAAATATAAAGATTTGTGGATTCTTCCCCCATCAGCCTTCGAGTTTATTGATTACGCTAGCATTCAGTGTTATTAAGTTCATACAGGTCACTGCAGTCAAGGTCGTGACACAGACTCACAATGGGCTTTGCCAATATTGCTAATGATATTCTTATTGCATTAATTTTTTTACAGATATGTTTCTGTGTAGTAGTTGCTGGTGAAGTCATTGCCAGTGACGTGATGTAACACAGAAAAGACAAACATCTCAAGACTGTTACCGGTGCTTAGCTCATGAAGTTGCCTTCGCTCGTACATCGGGCACGGCAAGCTGATGATACTATGACAACTACTAAAATCAGATATTTTCATCACATCACATCACTTCCAGTGGACACGCTGCTTTACTTACATGAGCACACCATGACAAAGAAAGACATTCATCTCAAGGCAATACACCATACACAGAGGAGCAGAAAGAATGGACTGTTGAAAGCATTTGTCACAGAAACGATTAAGTTCTAGCATAAGCTGAACAACTATGCAAAGAAAAATGTGCAATGTACAACAATCGGTTTCACAGACCATCTGTTTTGCTTTCATCAGCTTGAAACGATCATAGTCAGTCAACTGCTTCTTCTGTTAAACACATCAATCACAACACATTGAATGATGGCAGAACACCAGCAGAGCTAGACTATAAGAAAATATATTGGGCCTCCGTAACAATCAAAAAGTTCTATTGTACAGTACAGCCAAATAACTGCTTATCAGAAATCATGTAGAGATAGTTACCACCCAAAGCCCTAAAACTTGGCAGCAAACAACAAAACTGAAAGTAGCACCAGCATCTGATGCAAATAATGAACAGTGAGTGAGTAACGTCCCACCCGACACAGTATAGGTCATTTCGGAGACGGCCTTTCCAGGCAGAATGCACACAAGCACCTTAATCGAATGGTAAATTTAAACTTTACAATAAACAGAAAGTTTAACCTTTACAGAAACACAAAACACAAAAATGAGGTTAACCTAAAATTGTAAGAACTCCACTATACGCGTGCATGTGTAATTAACATAATGGTAGTTCTAATAATCTTCCGTTATCCTCCAGACAGTCATCAATGTGATAATACTGTCTATTGGAGGACAGGGGGCAATAATGAACAGATAAACAGCAACTGTGTCAGTTCAGAGTAACATAACTGCATCACTGAACTTGCTCTGACGGCACTTCCTGATTATCATCATTCACTGACACAAAAATGCTGTTAAAACAGTAGTCACAGCGTCATTCATCCAATTCAGCTATTTATGCCAATGAAGTGAGACTACCAAAAAAGCCAACTTAAAATAATTACGGGAGTTAACAGAACAGCCACTCAGATATTAAGAACAAGTTACAATGATGGGGGCTCATACACTATCGCACCTAACAGTGATAGACTATTGCAGTAACTTCCTAGGGTTAGGATTAGGGTTAACCCTAACCCTAACACTAACCCTAATTCTAACACTGTTAGGTGCGATAGTGTATGAGCCCCCAACGATGCATGTCTATTTATTACCTTTTCAGCATTTTTACCTTAGTTCTATGTAACAAAAATGGCATGTAACCAGCAAACCATGACTGGAGTAATGACCAAACAACTGGGATGTTACCAACTGCCATTGTTTACCGTACTGCACTATTTCACTAAAGCACAGACAAGAGACAGAACGCTATAAAGACCTTTTCACGATCGGCAATTTTCTTTGCCCACGTTGTCTCCGCCCATTGCTTGTCGACCTCGGCCTTCTCCCATGCTTTGCGTACAGCTCCGCTCCTTGCTCCATGTGGAAACTTAATGACAAACTTGGTTAGATGCAACTGCTTGAAACTCATAGACTTGCGCTTCACTCCACTGCATGGGCCATCGATCAAAGCCTATAGCAGGCAACATAACGAGTACAAATTGAGAAAAAAACACAAGGAATACACCCCTATCTTATCACCAAATTTTCATAACATCGAATACTTTACACAATGAACATCTAAAAACTGTAAAATGCTATTTAATTTACCAGTGCTGACATTACAGGGATGTCATTCTGCGTTACAATGCTGTTATTTTCGCGTTAGACGAGCCAATAGCGGTAGAATAATGCCTTTTAAGGGGGTGCCCCTTACAATGAATTACAAGCAGACTTTATGCTAGCATCAAATAGCAGATGTGCAGATCCGTGGATGTTGCAACAGGTAACGCTGCAATTAAGCTTTAATTCACTACTTTAAAAATCCTCTAACCGTATTCCTAATCTTGACCCTAATCACAACCCTAACACTAACCATGCAACATCCACAAATATGCTTTTTACACGCGAGAGCTAGCATAGCTATAGCACATATTAGCTACAGTAATTCTGTCCGTCCGTCCGTCCGTCACAATCCGGTACCGTTTGCAGACCAAGTGAGACTTTGGGTTTTCACCATGATAGCATGGAGTCTCTAGTATTTTGTGACAAAATTTCATGCCTCTGGGTAAAGGGGCTCCTGACGAACGAGGGGGCGAAAGAGGGGCACCTCCCTAAAAGGCATTATTCTACTGCTATTGGCTCGTCTAACGTGAAAATAATTGCAGATAGGCACAGACATGCTGCTTATCATAACAAGCACTGGCGACAGGCTTCTTAGAAATGTTAACATCGATGACCTTGAATGACCCTGAACCCTCAAAAATAAAGGTTATAGCGAATTTTTCGCAATTTTGGACTGTGACATGCATTTCAAGTGTGAATTGCGCTAAAATGGCTGGAGACAGACCGAGACAACCTGCACATGAAATTTTCAGCATCAAATATAGATTTCAGCAGTCCATGTCCGGACCCTGTAGGTTCAAAAAGGTCTGCGCACACAGGTGTCAAAGAGAGGTACCCCTCTAAAAATGGTTATTCATTCGCTGTTGGCTTGTCTAGCGTGAAAATGATTGCAGATAGGAATAGACATGCTGCTTATCATAACAAGCACTGGTGACGAGCTTGTTCAAAATATTAACATCGTTGACCTTCAATGACCTTAAACCCTAAAAATAAGTTTTTAGTGATTGTCGGTGATTTTTAGCTGCAAAAGAGTGAATTGCGATGAAATGAATAGAGATACACGAAGATTACCTACAAACAGAAACTGCTATAGGCTCTCGTGCATATTATGAGCATTAGCTCAGATTTCTTGTTACCAGAGGCTTGATTTACAAAACTATACATATCTATTTCTAGGTTTTAGCTTACAAGATCTGGCCCTTTGCCATCTGTAATGGATATATTGTGCCTTAGTTTCAGGTCGTAAAGAAAAACTTTGTACACAAATAATTAGCCATATGCCTTAAACCTAGGCATGCAAAATTTCAGCAATCTAGTGCAAAAGGAACATTTTTAAATTGGGGGTTGAATGAGGGGAAGTAGGAAATTCAATGGAAAACTGGCCATATCTCAGAAACAGTGAGAGATGGGGTAAAAATTAGCTTGAAACATTCGACTCCGCAGTGCGTTATGACTCTTCAAGGTCATCCAAGGTCAATGATCTATACGTCATTTGAAAGCCAGTATGTGACTATCTTGCACCATTTAGCCACAGTACATCCGTAACAGACAGATGAATGACAACCATGCCAACAGCTCGACCGTTACTTAAGTACGGTTGGCTGAAAATCATTGACCTTGGATGACCTTGAAGGATCATAATGCACTATGGTACGCCAATCGTGCAGTATTATGGCTAAATGGTAAGTCGTAGGGGTGTGGCGGCATGTTGTGTTATTAGTTAAGTTGCTGTATGTTGTATTTTTTGTTGTTTATTGTGCGTGTTGTCCCGTGTTTTGTAAATCTGCCGTCAGTGCGTAGGCCGGCTGTATGCATGGACCTGACTGGTGTAGACTGGCTTTAACAGCCGCGAGCGCATGATCAATTCCGTATGCTGTGTGGCCGATGTGTTTCGGCTAGTGACTAAATTTTGTGCGTAATTTTGAACCCCATGAGGCATGGGGCTCGATGTGGTCAGCTGAGTTGAAGCACGCACTGCGATCGGATAGCCGTTGTTAGTACAGCCGCAGTGAGCTGTCATATGGTTCGGCACCTCGATATCCAGTGGGCCGAGGCATCCACGCACATTGCTGCAAGTTGCTGGCACTGGTTTGGAAGTCGTTGCCAGTGACGACTGACGTCACGGTCTGGGATGATATTTGAAGGCCAGGTAGCTGGAGTTTGACACCAGTCAGCGAAGTCGCCGTCAGCAGTGCCGGATTAAGGGGGGGGAGTGCTGAAAATGCTATAGTACCGGCCCATTCGTGAAATAGGCCCATGCTTACAGAGTGTACAAAATTTTTGTTCCTAACAGCCATTTCCATTGCACATAAACGATTTAAAATGTTGCCAAGAGATGCATTTTGAAAGCCTAAACAGCGTGAAAATGCGTTTGTGGCCGGGGCTCTGCCCTGGACCCCTCTGACAGAACTTGCATTCTACCTCAGATCCCTTAGCTGATTTGGGACAAGGGAAAGAAATGGCATGAAAGGAAATGCAAATAAAAAGAAAGGAAAAGGCAGAAAGGAAATAAAATAGAAGAAAGGGCATTGGAAGTGCCCCCAAACAAGACTGAAAACTTAAGTTTAAAAAACGTTTTTAGCTTATTAAGGTTTGTTCAAGGTTTTTAAAATATTTTTTGTTTTAGTGTCTAATAACCTTACTTTACCTTCGAGGTAGACAGGCTGCACCTGTCCAGCGCTGAGGCCATATCAGCTATGATGGTTTCATACAACTTCACTTTAGTCAATGATATACCAATTATTCTTCTCTTTATGTCTTTCTTGCACTTCCCATTTTCTGTCATGACACTCCCAAGATATGTGAATTCATCCACTTGCTGTAGTTTTTCACCGTCTAGTTTTATTTCCATGTCGACGTTTTATCGTCCAACTGCCATCGTCTTTGTTTTCTTGCCTTTATCTTGAGGCCATACCGTTCGCTACTTCCATTAACTCTATCTGTGAGTTCTTGGAGCTGTCACATGTAACGTTCGACAAGTAAGTAAAAAAACTACGTTCACATTTGCTGGCCTTCGAACACCAACATATGGCCACCCCACCCTAGCGACAGCTGAGCTTCCTGCATAGTAATCATAGCATAGAAGGCTAGAAGCTTATACTATCATTCATACTGTGGGTCTCCAATGCGGAAAAAAGACAATGACCAACTCAATGATAACACAGAAACATAATGCCTTATTTTAATGAGCGACAATGTAATGCTTTCAAATCAGCCTGCAAATGCATTCCGTCTCTGTAGATACTAAATTAATAATGGTGATATTGTAATATAAAATAACACACTCGGTTCTGGTCAATAACATCAACTATTGCAACCAGCTTGCCAGCATCTGCACCAAATGCAATATAGGCGATCCGCCCAATCTCCACAAACCGTGTGTACGTCTGCAACATTACATAAATCGCCACAACATAGAAACTCAACAATGCAGAACGGCATAAATTACTAATTTATATGCTACAAGGCAACTACTATGGCAGATCGATACAAGGGCAGTGGTAAAATGCAGACTGCAGACAAGCGGACCAATGTACCTGTAATTTGCAGACTAAAAACTTGTGCACTGCAGCTGCGAACCAGTGTGTAAATTGCAGACTACTAATATGCAGACCCCATGACATCAAACGACTTGTCACTAATGAAAGATATGCCCTGCCCGAATGTGTATACTAGGGTTTATGTTTTACAAATATGCTAATGCTGCAGCACAGACTATTGTAACTACAAATCAACTATTTTTTTATAAATTAAACTATTTAGTAGCTAATTACAAACTAATAATTAAACTAATGGTTTAAGTCAACTCTTTTAAGTTAATTAAACTACTGATCGACTGCCAGATACATAAACTGAAAAAGCGACAGACGAGAGCATTGTCGAGAGAGCATTGAGAGCAAAGCAGTGCAAGCCCAGGTCTGGAGGTCTCGGGGCTTTAGACACTTAGCCCCCAGCAGGGTCCAGATTCACAAAGAGCCCTGAACTGAAAGCATTTTGGCGATCATTTGCAGTATTTCTGCGTAATTTTGTGACCTTTTTTAAATATTTTTATCATGCTTACTTTTTGCTTCAAAGAGAATGATCTAAGTGACATAATGAAAATGTTTTATTCGCAATTTGTTCATTTTCTTATCAATAATTCTAGCTGCAGATCGGCGACCTTACGATAAGCACTGAAAAACTGCTAGTGGTAGATTATATAGACACATTATTGGAAAAATGATAGAACTTATGTTGTAGATAGTAGATGGTAGATATAGAAAGTCAATGAACCATGCCATGACACTGTCACATATTTCAATCAGGCTTATTTGGTCCGCTAGCTAGCTGCCAGACTGGCTGCTACGGCACCGGCGGTACGACCCTGTATTAGCCTATGTAAAAGCGGTGTTGTAAGGGCTTACTTTTGAAAGAAATACAAATATCAATCACAGTCTCAAAGGAAATGAGCAAAAGAAATTTAGTGAACTTTGGACCCCTAATGAAAGTCATAGGCATAGATGTTGACTCACCTCAAGTCGACAATGTGCATTCTGCGTATGCTAAGGCATTTGAGTTCGAGCCACATGACTTTGCTACAAGGGAAATTTCAACCTGCAAAATTTTTGCCCCAGCCAACAATACGCGTTCTGCGTATGCTAAGGCGCCAGGTGAACGCACGTTGGGCTTCGCCCCAAATTTCTAGTTCATTATGAGGTTTTTTATAAAATGTTCCTGTAGCCTATAGTCAAGAAAGTTGCATAGGCTTTATAGGGGCCTAATTAAGTTCGGATTTTTTTCATAATTCTCGTAATTTTCCTTTGTAAGTTCTTGTTCAGTCCGTTTAGAATATAGCCTACATTCAACATGATGTTCAGATAAAACAAAAGCGATGCGATAATCAAACTCTGATATCATTAGTTTTACAGCTGCTAATGCATTGTTGATGTCTAAGCGATAATGCGGCTGGTACGATCACATGGTGGTGCCAACTACTGACTGAATACTGCCAAAGCCTCATTACACTTAGCGTATTTCAGAAATTTATGTGAAGATAGAAAAACAGTAACACACAAATAAAGATGTAACATTTGTGCATGAATTAAGTGCGGGCATTGAAGGCTGTGGGTAAAAGCCTTCAGGCCACTGCATGGTGTCCGTGAGATCCTGGCTTTTGCTAGGATTGAATGAGCATGAGTCAGCCACTGCCATGTGGGTGTGCATCTGCGGCAGTACAAGCACGTGCTCGTATTGTCTCAGACCGTCTCTTACGGCACTTATGACAGTATACGCTAACACTAATCACTGAACCTTACACAATAATATAGACACAAATTGTAGTCTTCGCCTGCTCGCCCTACAGCCGTAACCAATGTTCTAGACATAACCAGTCGCTATGTGTTGCCACATGTTAACGTGCACACAAGCTGTTGAAAGTCGTAATATCTTTACCTTTACTGTATGTATTTCGACACGTTTTCACTGTTGGAAAGGGAAAAATTACAGCCTTCTAATGCAGTAATATGTTGTATTTAGACTAAGAAAGGGTAAATTTTAGAGCACAGTATTTGAATTGGTATACTTCAGAGTATAGGCTATGGCCTGTGGCCTACTGATCTACACCGTGTCTCAAAAAAAACAGTCAAAGTTGTTTTTGTCACAACTTTGGCAAATTTCTACCAACTTTGATAACTTTTGGCATAAATATGGCCAACACAATAAACTTATGCAAGATGCACTAATTTTTCACCTCACCCAATTTATGTCAATGCACTACCGTGTGAAACACAGATGCTCCAAATTGTTACATTACACTGCGGTTATTTGTATCAGATTGCTCACTTTTGCATCATCAATATGACAGAGGGTGCAACGTGGTTCAATAATTTTGCGATATTAAATATTTCACAGTAAAAGCAGTAGACAACAAAATAGCTGACTAACAACGCGTCTAATCGATAAGTGAATGCCATTTGATCAGTCAACCTTTGATTCCACTATCAGCCAGTGGCGTTGCATCTAAGCCATTGTGTCCTTGTATGCTGGGCACACATAATTTACTAAGTGATTGGTCATACATGTTTATAATTCTGCTAAATAATTCACATTCAAGTGTTTTTGTGCTGAATTAAGTCATTACAATAGTTACTTGAGATAACAACTCAGCGTTATGCAACAATTTGGAGCAACTATGTTTTACAACACTGACAGAAAATTAGGAACTGACAGAAATTAGGTAAGGTGGAAAATGAGTACATCCTACATAACTTTATCACTTTGGCCATATTTGTGCCAAAAATTATCAAAGTTAGTTGAAATTTGACAAAGTTATGACAAAAACAATTTTGACTGTTTTTTTTCTGAGACATGGTGTATATTTAGCTATGTGCGCCTACCTCCGCCCACGGACTGATAATAGACTATTTGTTCGGTCTACACGGTGTTTCATAAAAAGGACCTCTTTTTCATAATTCACTCAAATGATGATCAATTTACACACAATTTGTACAGTTGTAGCTGAAAAAATATGAATTCAAAATATTGCAACAAAATATGTCAGTTCATTAAATATTCTTTGCTAGTCCTCACGTAATGCTGACGTCATAATGTGTCACGGGTACAAACTGGATAGTCTCAACTGGTGCTGTCAGTTGCTGCCCTGCTCCAATGGTGAAAAATCTGGTTCATCCATGACAAACTGTTGAAGTTTTGCAGTTACAGTTGCAAAAACATGCAAAGCGATGGCATTTACGTGTCTGTGGGGATAGTTCGACTTTTACGCGTTCGAGCAAGACAGTGCACTAACACTCCGAGCTTGCAAAATGGTTGCATTTTTGGATCGCAAGATGCCTGATTTCATGTCCCAATGTTGCCTAGTGCTGAAACAATAAACATTTTTCATTAGCGAACCAGATTAAGCTCACCATCTACTGGTGATCGCCATCACCATCCCCCTACTATTCCTCTCGATGGGCCTGGGTGCATTAATAACGCGTTAATTAATGTGTTAAAAAAAATTAATGCAGCGCCTTAATGCATTAATAAATTAACGCCTGGACAGTGGACAGCTGTAACTAATGGGGTGCTTACACGATCCAGCAAACGTCTAGTTCCATTATAACACATGGGAGCAAACGTCCAGCAAACTTCCAGCAAATGTCGAGCAATTCACGTGTATTTTGAATACATTTGCTGAAAGTTTGCTGGACGTTTGTTGGATCATGTAAACACCCTATAAAATAAATATTTTTACGATGACATCATGCTCACCTATTGAGCCAGAAAGTAACAAAACACATGGACTTTGGTAGCAGAGGCAAGAATAAATATTTTTGTGTTAAAATCACACTATAAACTTCAATTATGCCAATTAAAAACAAAACATTCTTGTAAAAACACAAATTCACAACATTTTGACTAAAAACACGGCATTTTTGCATAATCACGACATTTAACGAAAATCACTGTTTCTGTGATCTTCTACTGTCCCTATGCATTATACGCGTGCCTCGATACTAGAGCAATTCACAGCTTCACGCTTAATAGACACTCTTGTAAAAAAATGCAAAATCACTATATTTGGTACAATTACACTAATTTAGACCAGCTTCATATTGCACCAGTGAACTCAACTCATCGAATGCTACAAAAGATATCATTGCAGCACCAATCAATTCCTTCCGCAAGTAGCCGAAAAAACACTTTAAAGTACCGATCTCACTATTATTAACTTACTATATATGTAGCGACCACCGAAAAAACATTCACATGTCATGATTGCATCATCGCCAAAAAAAACGTAGAATAACTCGGCGTCAAAGTCGCGAACTTGAACATAAAGTAAGGCATTCCAAAAAGAAAATGCTTGCTGCAGAAATAAATTCAAAACAAAGTCAAATTCAAAAATAGAATAAAATAAATTGAATTGAAATATAATTCAATAGAAAATGGAGTCAAAATTAAAAACAAAATAAAAATTCAAAATATAATATAATATAATTGTACCGGATATTTTGGCTAAAACATGGCATATTGGCAAAATCACGGCATTTGACAAAAATCACGGTTTCCGTGATTTTCTATTATCCCTATGCATTATACCCAGGGTGCTGGTAATTTGCAGAAAAGCGGAATGCGGAAAGTAATTTGCAGAATGAAATCGCATCCGCTGATTGCCTATGATCACGACTGTCGTAAGAGCCTGCCTACGGCAGGCGGTATGCCTCACGGCATGCCTGCCGTAGGCAGCCTCTTACGGCAGCCGTGATCACGACAGCTAGCAACTGACGAGATCAACCTTAGCAAGGTACAATGCCAAGGTATCACGCCTTCATACCAGTCGGCCAGTCAAGCCTGGCAGCACTAGGTTCAAATTCATAACCAATGTTGCAACCTTAATTTGGGTGTACATCTATGGCTACATAATTGTAC
>Ga0056128_1005642_pt1 | contig 15750 bp, 5 predicted proteins | sample WorMetLIZISLAND2_FD_71113 | JGI IMG/M metagenome (GOLD analysis project Ga0056128, IMG submission 71113) | Marine gutless worms symbiont microbial communities from Max Planck institute for Marine Microbiology, Germany - Olavius geniculatus... ...
GTATCTGTGTCTGAAATGCTGCTGTGTGACGTCACAACGTCTACGTCACGTGATGATGACGTTATGAAGTTCTCACGTGACACACTCTCAGTAGCATTCGAAGTGACGTCAGTTTGTGACGTCACTGTTACATCATGCGGCTGCGTACTGGGTACTGAACTAGACGGCAGGTGATTTTTCACTGAAGCAGCAGCGTCATCGTGAGCACGTGAAGCAGTTGAGTTGAAGTCGTCATGCGTAACAGATGCGACTGACGTCACGGTAGTGTCACGTAATGCGATGACGTCAGGTGATGTCAGCGTGGCAGTAACGGCTGAGTGGTGTAATTGAGTAGTTGGTAGTGCGTGCAAATCGTGTAAAATAGATGTGTTAGTGAGTGCTGTTTTGTGATGGCTGTGTCCAGTGGATGTCATCTTGACAGCTGCTACGGCTCTACCACTGATTGTCCGACGTCGTCCGCCATTACTGCCACTGCTGCTGCTGCTATGTGTAGCTTCAGTTGACTGTCTGTTACTAATATGCGGCTGACCAGCCACTGAGCTACTGTAAGTAGTGGCCTGCGTTACAAATGTTGATAATGTGGGAGCGGCTGCAGTGTATGGAGATGACTTTGTAAGCGCAGGCTGAGAGAGTGATGGTGAAGTCATGTTATGCTGACTGGCACCGGCGGCCGTCATCAGCAGACTCAGCATTGCGCTCGTGCTGTCTGATGGATGTCTATTCGCCACAGCCGCTGCTTTGGAAATAAATATGTAAACTAATATAAATGAGCAGAAAATGTTGAGACTGCTGAAATGTGTAGTTGACACATCACCGCCTGTGTTAATATCCGCGAATGCGATTGAGTCAGCGTTAACATTCCAGGCAGAAAATGCAATGTAACAACGTAAACCAACAGCTTATTTTGTTGTTAAAATTTGTTATACGGTGCTTAATCACCAGCCGTTGCTACGTAAACCATACATGTTTTAATTTCTTGTAGTTCATAACGTAGCAAAAGGATGTTACAACCATGATTTGTCACATTTAGGCATTTTTTAAAACAGTGTCACCAAACCTAGCAGAAAATTGAATAACATCAGTTTTGACAAGCAGGTCGTACGGGAATTTACGTAAACTGGCACTAATGGCTATGCTGCTATTTCAGATTGTCGGTTGTTTTCGAAATCATTGACTGAAAGCACCATAACCGATTCTCTCAGGGTCAGGCACATAGTTAGAAAAAACAAAGTGAATTGGGAGACGACCAAAAATGACTGCTAATACAAAAATCGTCGCGGATTTGAAGTGGCGTACAATCAGAATCATCGTGACATAACTTTGTGAATAGTATACCTGCTGCAGGGTTGTTGTTTGTTGTTGTTGTTGTTGTTGTCAGTGTCGTCGCTGTGCTAGGCCTAAGCGGTGTTGTAGTAGTACCCGGCGTGCAGAAGCCGCAAGCCAGTGCGCATCGTTGTCTGACAAATCTGCTCAGCTGCGGACTGATTGCTGCAAGCCGGGACTGGGAGAAATCTATGGAACAGGCGCCTGTCCGCACAAGCGTGTTACATATGTTGTCATCGGCCACGTTCCTACAGCCCGTCCCCCGTTGCTCGCCTGTAGTCGAGTTCACTACACACAGATCATACAGTAACTTGTGCACTAAATTTGTCAGTATAATTATATTATTTGCCAGTGTGTCTTGTTAATAGTTCTTCTGTTGATTGTTTCAAGAAGAATGTGGACAATTTTTGGTGTAACATTGACTATTATAATTAAAAATAAATCAACTATAACCATAAATGATAAAAATACTTTGTGTGATAGATAATGTTTGCTAAAAGCGTTTCATTCAATCAAATCATTGTTTGCAAGGATGTGCCCTTGGCCTCTTGACCTGGCAGTCTGGCTCCTTTTTAGTCTCGCGAAATACAAAATCAGTATTAGTTTAAGTCTAGCACACACACACACACACATACACAGCCTATTGCTGCGACGTTGACTTATGCCAGAGTTACGGAGCGTTACCTGCCATATGAGATCACACAGTGTTACCTGCCACCCAACACATGTGAACGTGTCCCGTTTCAACCCTAGTCAGACAGGCCAGTACTCGATTTACTTACCCCAGAGGGATGGAAGACTGAGTTGGCCTTGGTGTTGGTTAGATGCCGAAATGGTTTACCTGTATGCAGACAGTCACCCATCCAAGTAGCAACTAGCAACTACATGATAGCGATTCGACCAGGAATCGAATCCCGGTACAACTTTTTAATCATAAGTCCGACACTACATAATAGCGTTACGCTACTAAGCCATCAAACGCTACGATGAAACTTGATGAACTAACAGCAAGTGACGTTGTGCGGCAGTTGGGCACGACAGAGTCCACAGCGTTGTCTGCAGTGGCAGTACATGTAGTCACGTGCCAGTCGACAGACTTGATTACTAGCAATCTGCTGGCAGTCCCCAGCACCGTCCATGTCTGTGCAGCCTTCAACCCATCCACCGCGCACGAAACAGAAACACACGCACAGGGGTTTGTAACACGTTGTGGACATAGTAGTCTGTCGAAAATTGCTGATAATCAACAGCGCTCTTTTGCAGCTGTGTGACGGATGTCCGTTTCCAAGGCCCCGAGCAAGCAGTGAGTGCTAACACAACTCGGATACATTGTATAGACCTATGGGCGGAGAGCCAGACTTCCACATACTGCCATTAGGCCTACCTTTCAAGCGGTTAGGCCGGTACCATACCAAATTGGTGATAAAAGTCACATGTGTGTGAACACCTTGCCCGGGGTTGTTACCTGTCAGTGTACCGGCTGGGAGTCGAACCAGCGACCTCGCGATTACTAGTCCGACGTGCTACCGTTAGACTACAAAGCCACACATACGTAGTAGTCTGGCCACTTTGATTTACAAATTGCAGGCCTTCTTGAACGTAGAGGGTCCGGACTTAAATTGCTAAAATGTACATTTTAATGCTGAAAATTTCATGCGCAGGTTGTCTTGGTCTACCTCCAACCATTTTGGCGCAATTCACTCTTGAAGTGCGTGTCGCAGCCCGAAATCGCAAAAAAATTCACTAAAATCCACTATTTCGGGGGTTCAAGGTCATTCAAGTTCATCGATGTTGACATTTCTAAGAAGCTCGTTGCCAGTGCTTGTTATGATAAGCAACATGTCTGTGCCTATCTGCAATCATTTTCACGTTAGAAGAGCCAATAACGGTGAAATAACGCTTTTAAGGGGGTGCTCCTGCCGACCTGGGCTGGAGACCCAGCGCCACATGACAAATGTTTTCGAGTAGGCCGTGATGGGGGATACGTCAATTCAAGTCAAATTTAGCAATGTTCCTCTTGCACAAAATCGCTGCAGTTTTGCGTGCGAAGATGTAAGACATTAAACTAGTTGATTAGTACACAAGGCCTATTAATGTCTTTTTCGTTTTGAGGTTGCTGATAAACAAAGTGACAAAGAACACATTTAGCGTCAATTTTGGGAGTATGTTTGATTTGTTAGGTGGGGTGATTACGGCTTGTTGCGATGTGCCAAGTCAATGGGAAAGCCAAAAATTCGACCCCCACTGCTCCAACATTTTTCAACCGATCTTTCTGAAACTCAAAACCAAGAAAGGTATCCGGGATACGACCCTGCGTGCAAAATTTGGTTGATGTGGGACGACGGGGGGGTCTGCGAAAATGGCGAATTTTAGCTTACTTTTGTTTTTTTCCTTTTTTGTACTCTTCGCGTCGCGTCTAGATCACATCGTAAGACCGATCACGACCAATAAGAGCTCAAAACGCGTGTTTCTGCGCAAGAAAGTGCCTTTTGGGCGTCTCGATGATAAAAAGTAAAGTTTAGGGGTCAAAACTTCCCAAAAACATGATTTTTGGGGTCCGGAATAGGCATTTTGAGCCAAATTTGTGAAATTTTCAAATCGCGATATCTCGAAACGTATAAACTCGATCAACGCAAAATTTGAAGAGCTAGTTTAGGACAGCAAACGGGCTTCGTGGGTGGTCCGGAGTTACAAAATAATAATTCAAAATGGCGGCGGCCGCCATGTTAAACTTTTGCACAAACGCTAATAACTCAGCTGCCGTTTGAAATAGATTAATGAAATTTTGCAGCAATGTAGCCAGCTACTACAAAAAATAGGCCATGTGACCAAAAGTGGCAATAGTAATAAATTCAAGATAGCGGCGGCCGCCATCTTGAATTTAGTTTATCGCTCATAGCTCGCTTGTTATTGCGTATATTTGCACGAAATTTGGCATATGGACTCATTTTATTGTACTACGTAGGAATTGACTATAATATTAAACAAAAATTAAATCCAAGATGGCGGCGGCCGCTATCTTAGATTTTTGTACAAACACTAATAACTCAGCCGCCGTTTGAGGTAGATTAATGAAATTTTGCAAAAGTGTAACCAGCTACTACAGGAAACAAGTGATATGACCGAAATTGACAACAGTAGTAAATTCAAGATGGCGGCGGCCGCCATCCTGAATTCAGTTTATCGCCCATAGCTCGCTTGTTATTGCATATATGTGCACGAAATTTGGCACGTAAACTCATTTTATGGTCCTACGTACGAATTGACTAGAATACTAAACAAAAATTAAATCCAAGATGGCGTCGGCCGCCATCTTAGATTTTTGCACAAACACTAATAACTCAGCTGCCGTTTGAGTTAAATTAATGACATTTTGCAGGATTGTAGCCAGCTACTACAAAAAATAAGTGATATAACCAAAATTGGCAACAGTAATAAAATCAAGATGGCGGCGGCCGCCATCTTAAATTCAGTTTATTGCCCATAGCTCGTTTGTTATTGCATATATTTGCACGATATTTGGCACGTGGACTCACTTTATGGTCCTACGTATGAATTGATTATAATACTAAACAAAAATTCAATCCAAGATAGCGGTGGCCGCCATCTTGGTTTTTTGCACAAACACTAATATCTCAGCTTGTGTTTAAGTTAAGATTAATGTAATTTTGCAGGAGTGTAGCCAGCCATTACATGAAATGGGCCATGCAACCAAAATTAACAATAGTAATAAATTCAAGATGGCGAGGGCCGCCATTTTGAATTCCGTTTATCGCCCACAACTCGCTTGCTATTGCATATATTCGCACGAAATTTAGCACGTAGATTCATTTTATGGTACTACGTTCGGAAATACCATAATGATAATAATGATAATGATAATGTTTAACAGTTTCAACTTACAGGGGAGCTGAACAGTCTATAACAATAAAATACGTTTAAATAAAAAAACAATAAAATGACTAAGCCTACATAAAATCATGCTGCAAGTCATAAAATTTGCAGAAAAAATGAGTTTTTAGTTTCCGCTTAAATGTGTATATATTGAACAAAAATAAAATCCAAGATTGCGACGGCCGCCATCTTAGACTTTTGCACAAAAAGTAATAACTGAGCGACCGATTGAGGTAGATTAATGCAATTTTGCAGAAATGTAGCCAGTCACTACTGGAAATAGACCGTGTAACCAAAATTGGCGATGATAATAAATTCAAAATAACGGCGGCCGCCATTTTGAATTCGGTTTATCGCCTATAACTCTCTTGCTACTAGATGTATTTGCACGAAATTTGGCAGGTGGACTAAATTTTACATCCTATATACAGCTGTAGCATAATATTAAACAAAAATAACATCCAATATGGCGACAACCGCCACTTTGTATTTTTTGCACGAAAAGTAGGCCTTAATAACTTAGCTGCTGATTGAGATATAATATGAAATTTTGCAGAAATGTAGCCGGCAACTACTGGATGTAGGTTATGTGACCATAATCGACAACAGTAATCAGTTTAAGATTGTGGTGGATGCCATTTTAAATTTCATCTATTGCTCATAACATGGTTCTATTCTATGTGCTTGCACAATATAAATCCAAGATGCCAGCTATGTAGTAGTTGTTGTAGTTGTAGTAAAAACTAACAAGCTATAGTGACTTCCCAAGTTTTAAGAAAACCGCAAATATTATATATAAAAAACTGCAAACAATTTATTTAATGCTGTATAAGCGATGATGTATAACAGCAAAAATCAAAAGTATAAGCACGAACATTATGTACTAGCTTAGACATTTTTATCTGGCTACTCAGAACAAATTAAATCTCCAAGCTAATACATTACTTCATGCTTATACTTTGGATTTTTGCCGTTTTACATCAGCGCTTATACAACATTAAATAAATTGTTTGCAGTTTTTTAAAATATATAATTACATAATAAAGGTAAGGTGTACAGCGTAATTTTACCGCTATGCGTTAAGGATTTTTGCTGTAACGGTGAAAAAATCGTTAACATCTGTGTACATTTGCGGAAGTTATCGCAAAATTAAAACAGGGGTCTCGTTTTTTTCTGGAACACCTGGTAAGTAAGTAAGTAAGAAATTACTGACCGAGGCTGCGGCAAGCGCGGCAGGCAAGGCGACATCTTTGCACCATCCAGTCGGGATTCGACTGGCAGGCGTCTTGCGCGGCACGCTGTTCGCAGTACCGCTCACCCATCAGATTCAAGCATGCTGCAGTCAGTACCACACGCAAGCACACACAAGCTTACTGCCAGTAGTCAAAGTATTCAGTGCATTAAATGCCTTGGCCTTGGCTTTGGTCTTGCGGGTTAGTGCCTTGGCTTTGGCCTTGGTCTTGAGGTTTAGTGCCTCGGCCTTTGTCTTGGCCTTGAAAGTTGGTGCCTTGGTCTCATCACTGGTGTAGAATGCATTTCTGAGCACGCCGACGTAGCATAGGTTTCATGTATAATAACAATAATAAGTTATTGAATAAGCTTATACGAAAAAATACGAAATTCATGCCTAGGCCTGTGTGAACTTATAGGGGCCTATTCCTTTTTCAAACCGGCAACAGAAACGTAGCCTAATGCACAAGTGATCCGTTATTTTGACATGCATTCTACAAATGTACGTTACTGCTTTAAAGCTTTAAATAATAGGGACGTTTTTGTTTTAAGTCGCCTATGTGTCGCACTTTTTTTCAGTGATACTATTGTTGACTACAGCAAATCATTTGATTTTGAGTTTTGCTAACTTCTGGTCAAGTTCTGGAAAAATCTAACAAACTTTATAGACAACAGACATGCCAAATTGCTATTAATTACTAATAGGAAGTTGCATGCCGGTACGCCCTTTCAACTAAGATAAAAATTATCGACCTGGCTGGATGACCTTAAAAGTCACTAACAACCCACACGGTCGGCTATCCTAGCGACAACTGCGTTTCTTGTTGATAAGCATTTTACTTGTAGGCCCACATGATACTTTTAATTTATGAAGTCATAAATATTCACTTATGATATAGTTTACAACGGAATTACATACAATTTTGAGCGTGACATTTAACCGTTTTATTGTTATTTGTCAGTAAATTTAAACAGAAGTCAGCATCCAATGACATTATTATTCCAATCACAAACACGTTGTTTAGTGTCTAACAAAATAGACCTAAGTTAACGCACCTCTGCTGCTACGATGAAATTACCCTAGTAGACAGAAGAAGATAGACTTACAAACAAATGCACGTTCTTCAAAACATGTTTTCGTTGCAAAAGTTATTTTTGTGTACGATAAATAAGTCTAGAAGAAAAAACAAAATACAAGGACGCAGCAGTACTGACAGATGACGTCGCCACCACCGGTCCTTTGAGCAAAACAACCAGACCTCCGTCGACTGCCGATGACGACCACTGCGACTACCAGCCTGGCCAGCGCACACAGCAGCCTCATCACTGCAGCTGCACTGCTAGCGTCATGTTACGTCATTGCGTCGTGACGTCGCCGTCACGTCATCGTACCTGCATCACCAACACGCGTCACCTGAGCAAATCATGCAAAAAATGCAGCAGCCTGAGATGCATTGCATGTAGCCTATAGTGTGTTATCATTATCGCAAACGTGACCGTCATCAATAACACGATAACATTATTCTGGTACAACGCGCAATAGCACCTCAGGAACCTCAGGAACGCAACACTGCTCCAATCCAAAATAATTTGTGCCGCAGTGAAATTTGCTTGTGAGTGTCGATTGTCTGCATTGTCACCAACCTTGCCGTGGATAGAAAATTTCCGGTCTATATCTATATCCTATCAGGTTGTTTTCAATGTAGTCAAGTCACAGTGTCTCATTGTAAAATCAAAAAATGTTGTACTTAATTGTCCATCGTTTCAACTGTGTGGGACAACGTTGCCCTATACCTTGGTCATATTGTCAACTCTAGCTTGACTGATGATGCCGACATAGTGAAACATACTAGATCTTCATATGCTAGAGCAAACATGATCATACGAAAGTTTTCGTCTGCTTCGATGAACACAAAACTTATGTTGTTCACAGCATATTGCACTCTAATGTATGGCTGTCAGCTGTGGTGTTCAATGTATCAATATTCTTTCAACAAGTTACGCCTTGCATATAATGATGCGTTTCGACAACTGTTACAGGAGCCACGACGGTGTAGTGCTTCTAAACTTTTTGTTTTTAACAGTGTTTCATCATTACCAGAAAATATGCGGAAACTGATTTTCTCATTATGGCATTCATCGCAGATTTAAGTGACAATTCGCTCGTCAATGCTGTTTTGTCATCGGACACGTCTTTTGAATCACCAGTTTCTAAAAGTTGGCAAAGTAGTTTGTTTTAGTTTTTTTAGTCTTTGTGCTTGTGTTACAGTTGTGTTTTTGTGTGTTGTGTGTTCATGGGCTTCGAGCTTGCTATTAAAGACAAATGAATAAAAAATAAAATATATCCACACATTTTTCGTGGATATCCATATCCATAGACGTCCATCCTGTGTACATGTAGCCACTAAATTTTCACAAACTACACAAAAGGCAAAAGCGTCCATTTTCCAAAAAGCAGGACGCAGACTTTTTTGTTGAGTTTTTCAGAAATAAATAAAAGTACAAAATAAACTCACATTTGCATTGATTATGAGCTTAGTTAATTATTTTTATTGTTCGTGAAAATCTGCATAATATTATTGCCCCTGTTTTTTTCTTAGACGCAATTTGCATTTATGTCGGCTAGACTCTACTCGTACAGCGGCTCGAGTATTGCAGCATTTGGTTTGTACTTCCCACTGGAATTAGGCTACATATGTTAAGAGAACGTTTGTGTTGCGTTATTATTTGAAAAAAAAATGAACTGACAAACGGATATATTTTCTGTTTTCCAACCAACAACATTAAATCACTGAAAATTATGATCTGTTATGGCCAATTCACACCTACGACGCCGACGCGACTCAACTCAACTGTCGGCGAGTATCGCCGACTGTTGCCGACAGCTGAGTTGAGTCCCATCAGCGTCGTAGGTGTGAATTGGCTATTAATGCTATAATATAGAGCAAAGCTTGTTGGTAGTTTGGCTTGGCTGGAAACATTTATCTTATGCTGTAAAGACAGGAAGCAGTGTTAGGAAGCGAGCTAGGTTTAGAATAAAATCAGCTCGTACTAGCTGAAAGCGTAGCTAAAGGAAACTAGGCACATTCGACTGTAGGCTGCGTCTGCGACGTACTAGTGCTGTAGCTAGAATATTCCTGTCTGCCACGAAAGCGATAGCAGTAGCGCAGGTCCTTTATCTAGTCAGACGAGCTCTAGACATCGGTCTGTGCGGAGCTCTTCTAGCTGTCGCAATTACATGTATGTAGCGTATGTGTTAGCGGCGTCATCGCTGTGGTGACGTCGTAGCTGAATGTTTCTGACCTATAGAACCTCGCCAATAAATGTCATCATTCCGGATATTACCCTGAGTCGTCTCTTGTTCCGTAGAACCTTCGGTTTAGACGATATGGAAGAACCAATAGCAGTCCCACCCTTGGAGTGACGCAACCAGCCTTTTTACATTCTGATGTAGCCAATTCCCCCGAACTTCCAGTAAGCAGACTCCAGAATCTTGCTTGCAAATACAAATAAATTAATTAGATTGAATGGATATATCCGTAGATATATTCATGGATATTTATATCCTCGGCAAGCGTGATTGTCACACAACGCGTGATCAGGATCGACGATCAGCGCAGGTAAGAAAGCTGCGCGTAGACGCTGACTTGACTGGACGTTTGCCTCTCGCTGTAGACCGTCGATAAGGTAGCTCGCACGTGTAGCTGACCCCTCACCCGAGGGATGCACAGCCTGAAAGAGAGTGAGAGTGAGTGGGCTATAGCTGCTGTTAAAATCAAAGAGACGCGCTGAGCGGCAGACCATGCAGCACAGATAAGCTTGAATGAATGAATGTGACACGACAACACCAAGACTCGTGACAGAATGCATCGCTCACCTGTGAGAACGATGACTCACCTGCATGCCGGTCGGCCTCTTACCAACACGCTCTGTTATAGCTTAACTTAACATGACCCTATATCTCAGATGCTACACTTGGTTAATCAACAATATCACACACAAAACAGACACTTCGTTTTTACGCGCGAAAGAATTCAGTCTGTCCGTCTGTCCGTCCGTCACACGAATAGATCAGTCAAAAACGGTGCAAGCTAGGATCACCAAATCTTCACCGTCGGCTGCCCGGAAGACTCTAGTTTCAGGAACCGTAAAGCTTTTTCATAAATTCGAAGGGGGTCACCGCGAACGAGAACGATAAATGAGAAGGTGGTAGAAAAATTTTGCGATTTTAGCCAATAAGTCGCTGTATCTTAATAACGGTGCGAGATAGGGCCTAGATTACTATTAATCACTAATATTAAGTCGTACGCTGGCTCTCGATTGCCACCGAATTTAATAATGTTGAACGTTAAAATAGGGTTTTTGTAGATTTTTTGGCGATTTCGGGCTGCGAGACGCACTTCAAGAGAGAATTGCGCCCAAATCAATTGAGATAAGGATAAAGAAGCTGCATATAAAAATTTTCAGCATTTAGCGTAGATTTTGACGGTTTTAAGTCTCGATTTTCTAAGTTCAATGAAACCTGCGCACGAGGGCATCAAAGAGCGGTACCCCGTTAAAGTCGCTATTTTACCGTTGTTGGCCAGTCTTTCGTGAAAACGGTTGCAGATTGGCATAAGCATGCTGCCTATCACAACAGTAAGAATATGCGTTCTGATTCTTTCTGAGACTTTGGCGCTTTATAAATCATTTACTTACTTACTTACTTACAACAAGCACGAGCGATGAGCTTTTCAGTTGTATCAACACCGATGACTTTGAAAAACCCTGAACTTCCAAAACAAAAAGTTTTTATTGATTTTTGCCATCTTTGAAGAATGAACTGCGACGAAATGGTTGCAGAAAAACTGACAGTTTGCGAACAGGAACTGCTATAGGCTTTCGCGCGTATCGTGAGCATTAGCTCAAATTTATTGTATTACTTCGCGTGCCGTTAGTTTCAGATAAGTGTACAAAACATCATTTTATATATACACTTGTCAACGGCAACACTGAAAAACTCGCACATCAAAAACAGCAAAAATTACAAAAGGTGATATTGCCCGCATCACACTGACTGCGTGTCAATGTGCTGCTGAATGATACAGTTAAAATGCACGAACACCCACACTCATGTAAACTGGATCATGGGTTTAACTCCTAGTCATTTTACTATCATGTAACAACTCTGGGCAAGTTGTTCGCATAGATGTGCATGTGCCTCTGTCACCAAGCAGTATAATTCTGTTATGGCTTAACTGTTGAACAGGTAAAGGCAATATATCGAATCATCATACCATCCATATGACTCAACTGTGTCTACAGTTTGCTGCCAGTTCAGAGCAGGAAATGGAGACGAGCATTGACCCTGCGGTCGCAGAGCCGTGAGGTTGTGAACTTGTGATGCTAAAATTGGATTGAAAATGGCAAAAGCTGGAAACTGCTACTGGTGTCAAAAAATAACTAGGCCTAAATAAGTGAAGCATGCTGGAAAAATTTTAAGCAAAGACAGCCAATCATGTAAGTATCAGTTTTCAAAATCATTTCTATTACAGTTTCACTAAAGTTTTTTTGTGATTATTTCTATAACACTATAAAATCATTTCAGTATCAGCTTGAGTTTCAGTTACTGGAATATCACTGCAGTACAGTGGACAAAAACAATGGTAAACAAGTAATTTGCAGGTTGTCTTTGATCCAGCCATTTCTACGCAGTGCACTCTTTACGTGTGCCTCGCAGTCAAAAATCGCAAAAAAACAGTAAAACCCTCTATTTCGGGATTTAGGGCAAATCATTAAAAGCTTTGTCACTAGCGCTGGTTATTATAAGCAGCATGTCTGCGTCTATCTCCAACGTTTCACGTTAGACAAGCCAATAACGGTAAAATAACCACTTTTTAAGGGGTAACCTTCTTTGACGCCAGCGTGCGCTGCCTTCCTTGAACCGAGGAGTCGAAACTTCTGAAAATTTCAAATGCAGGTTGTCTTAGTCTATCTCCTGCCATTTTGTCGCAATTCACTTTTATAATGTGCGCTGGAGCCAAAAATTGCGAAAAATTCACTAAAACCTTTACTATGGGGGTATAAGGTCGTTCAAGGTCTTCGATGTTGATAAATCTAAATAGTCCGTTGTTAGTGCTTGAATGTAGGCCTACCTATCTGCAACCGCTTTCACACTAGACGACCCAATAGCGGAAAAATAGCGTCTTCCCCTCTTTAACGCCCTCGTTCAAAGAAAACCTCTTTACCCAAGGGCACGAAATTTTATCACGAAAAACTAGCTTACATCGTTTTGATAAGGCTCAAGGATGTGACAAATGGACAGACACCTCGAAGATGGCTAAAACGCGTTAAAACCCATTCATTCTTACATTTTGAACTACTGAAAGAATTCGATGTTTTTGAGTCATAGTGGCTGTGATGTGTTAGGTGTAGTTCGATCGTTTCACTTTCAGTGCAATTTAACTGAAGACTCAGGCACTAAACCTAAGTCTAGCTGACGCACGCTAGTAAAATTAAACATTAAACAATCTGCACGATACAGAATGAGTGAAATCTTCAGCATGTAATCAACAGTCGGCTACCGTTCACTCAGACGTATATGCTTAGATAAGATCGGAAGTTGAATTTACCTTGATACTGTGGCACGGTTGACATCGACAGATCGCTGCCATGTTGCTACTGATGACGCCTATACACAATCATTGCTTGCTGGCCGCCAGGCAGACACAGTATTGAAGCATTCACAGCAGAACTATTGTATAATGCTAGCCCCTGCCATCTAATGCCCTGTTCACACAATTTGCATGGACATACAATACGCCACGCGCAATACATTAGGCCTACATTACATTACATCGTCGCAGCGATGGAAACACAATGAAAGCTAATGTAATAATACACTGTTTGATTGTTAGGCGTGAGCCTACCTACTGCTAATTAGCTTTTCCGGAAACTTCGGTACTAGGGTGTAAGAATTAGGATCACGAAAACGCAAATCAAATTATTATCTAATTTGATATTCAAGTAAAAAAAAACTTAAACTAACTGTCACATCCCCTCTTTCTTTGATGTCGTTTTATTCTTCTACACCAGTAGCCAATACGCAACAATCGAACGCCAAAAAACGTTCACGGGGGGCTTCCCCACGAATAGGTGAAATATAACGCTTTCGTGACTTTTTGTACCTTTCCTTCCTTTTTTTTCCTTGCCCTCCACTACAGGAAAAACGACTGGCTTGATTTTAACGCACGATGGCTCATATGATGCAGTTTCGCGAAAGGAAGTGCCTATGGGCGGTTAAAAGATTTAAATTCAACATTTTAACCTATTTTTTCACACAAAAAAAATGAAAAATTACACTCGCGCCTATGGGGAAAATTAGGCAATGCTTTAAACCATTATAACTCCGGCTATGTATAAGATAGTGTTGTAATTTTTGATTCTAGGTATGGTTTTCGGGGTCGGTCCATTTAACGGTTTCATTTATATTTACCCTTGCCATGGCAACGAAATTTGGGACAAAATGGGCCATAACTCGGCCCTCTGAAAAGATAATTGCGCGCTGTTTGAACTTCTTATTTTCGAACCCGTTATTATCTACCAACAAAAACATTTCTACATTTTCGAACATTGCTATAATTAACTAATCAGACGTTAGATTAGTATGACATTCTAAAAGTTAACGACAGAATCTTCTAACTCAGCAGCTGGTTAAAGCGAGATAGGACACCCATTTGCTTTGAACGTAAATTGATAGTAAACCCATAGAACTAAGCGAAGTAGCCCGTTTTCTAAAATAAAGCCAATTTTAAATTTACGTTACGCACAATAAAATAAATAAAATACCGTCGAAGAGTAGAGTTTGGAGACAAAAAAAACGGATTTTATTTTTAAGCCGTTAAATTTAACGGAAGTTGATAGTATCCATGACGACGCCAGCAAACAACGTTGGTGCTAGTTTTGGGTCAATGTAAATGATTATTGTGGTTTGTCAAAAATGTGACTTCGTCACATTAGTAGTAATAGTAGTAGTAGACTAGTAGTAGTAGAGATAGGGGTAGGATAGTTGTAGTGTATAGCAATAGAGGTAAGGTACGTTATGGTAGAGGTAGAGTATCGTAATAGTAAAATAAGGGTTACTTATAGACGAAGTAGAAATAGGAGTAGCAGTAGTTGTGGTAGTAGTTGTAGTGGTTATTCTACTGCCGAATTTTATTCAGCTCCAGATTACTTCCAACGGCAATAAAACTGCAAATATTTATGTAAAAAACTGTTCAGTTTATATACAGTGTAAGGGTGATATCGTGGTTGTAGACATAAAACAGCACAAATCACAATAATTAAAAACATCACCATTACACAATGTCAGAAGAACTTTGCTGACTGTGTTTGAATGTTTGAAAGTTTGAATGTTTAAATTGTGATTTGTGCTGTTTTATATCTACAACCACGATGTCATCCTTACACTGTAGCCTATATAAACTGAACAGTTTTTTTACATGAATTATAAATATGAGTCGGTAATGTGCTGGCTGAGTTGGATGTGAACTTTTCGGGATTGGCGTGATGATGGCTTTCTTCCAGTGGCGCGGGTGGTACGACACCGGCGTTAATGGATTGATTGCAGCGTAGGCCTATGGGGTCTAGCGGTACGGTAGCTGTAGAGAGCTAAACGCAACACACCGATGTGATCAATAAAGGTAGGTAGATTGATTGACCGCTACAACCCGGCAGAGCAGGTGGCACGTTGTTCACTGACAGGTAAAACAAGATACGCTACGCTACGCTAGACCGATCGATCCACTTATAAGCAGCAATGTCAGCGGTTGTCCGTTACTTTCAGTCCAACTTGCAACCCTAGTCTGGTTTTGTTGTGATTTCCTATGCCATGGAGATTTCAAAAATCTAGGTTCACAAAAGTTTGTGCCAACGACAGCTAACCCAGATATGGACACGGATCGGGTCCATTTGTGGCTCGGGTCGGGTCGGGTCGGGTCACGGGTCAGACTTACGTTTCACCGCATTTTTGTGCATTATTTTCTATCATTTGTATTCTTATAGTTGTCACTTAATTGGCCAGAACAGCACCGACCAGTATGCAGTTCAAGATCAGATAACCAGCGATGGTTACAAGTAATTTTATGAGTAGCCTAGTTTTACGACGCAACAGCGGGCAGCAGAAGACTGAGCGACGACAATTAGTTGCGCCGAGTCGCCGAAGACTTTCACTGCATGAGATCAGTCGCAGCCGCAGTTTGCAACGCTAACAACAGGCCAGCCGACAGCATGACACCAACTTCAGGGAACCCGGAAAACACCCAG
>Ga0056128_1005643_pt1 | contig 15749 bp, 10 predicted proteins | sample WorMetLIZISLAND2_FD_71113 | JGI IMG/M metagenome (GOLD analysis project Ga0056128, IMG submission 71113) | Marine gutless worms symbiont microbial communities from Max Planck institute for Marine Microbiology, Germany - Olavius geniculatus... ...
TTAAGTGCTGATTCTCTAACGATTATTTTTGTCAAAATCTATTGCTATTGAACCAGGACTGTTGGAGTTATTGCAAAAGGTAGCAGGGGTCCGGTTTTTTTTTGAGACACAGTGTATACAACTACAAATGTACAATAATAAATGATAAAAAGAAAAAAAAACACTAATACACATGTATCGTTAAGAACCACTGAACAATCTTATTACTCGACCTAGAACACTGTTTAGCAAAAAGAACACGAGAGTTATGGACCACAGTATCTAACGTTGGCAGCGACAACTCCAAAAAACACCAGACATACTGTCGCACTGAGTGTAGTTAAACATTTACTTTATACATTTATTATATGCAGACCTAAGTTTATTATAAGTACCAGCGGAAAAATACTTCCACAATGCCGAGTCATAGATACAGAGGCAAAATGACTTAAATAAAGTCAACTTTATATTTACTAAACACTGATAAAATTGTTGATTAACATGTTAGTATGAACAAATAAGTTCTTAATCTTTATTCTCTTCATCTTTTATGTTTATCTGGAAAAATATAGTAGCACAAATAATGGATTACTTGCAACAATGACAAAATGCCAGATCAAATATTTTTTATACCATTTTAATATATGTATACGTCAGTTGTTTCATTAAAGTTACTGACTGTATTGCTTTTGAGAAAAACATATTCTATCACTTTTGTCAAATGTCAAAAGTTTTTTGTCAAATGTCAAAAGTAAATTTATATAGCATACCCCATAATCTTGTAAAAAATACCCTTCAATGCACCAGACTTTGTAAAAACTAGTACTGCATTAATGTTTGAGTTGACTTGACAACACTGTAAAATGTTGGAAGACTTGACAACATTGTAAAATGTTGGAAGTCTATGCCAAGCCATAGTGTAAAAAACCAAGAACATTCAACAGCATATCTTCTTTCATTTTGTTTAAAAACAAACATCTACACTGTAATAATTGAGCCTCTACATGATAAAATAACATCAATATCTAAATTACAATTACACAGCAGTACCTGTTCATTCATAAGCATGGCAGAAGCGATCGGCAGCATTGAGTCGTTCTGATAGTGGGTGCAGTGCTCAAATATAGACTTTGTCACATAGTCACGCCGCCCCAACTCATTCACAAATCTACGTCCCGCGGGGTCCAACAGTAATGCACCGCAGCCTCGGAGTGCTTCCGGAGCGAGAAATTTGGTGTCAGCGTCCGGCTTGGAAGGCTCGATGAATCCTGTCGGATGCACCTGGACCTGAACAGGCAATCAAAGAATCAAACTACTCAATAAAATCAGCTGACTGTCTACAACATGGCAAATATAAACAACAAAAAACTGGAGTAAACAGAAGATGAACAGAGTGTGAGTTCTTAAACAATGACAAACTTAAAAAGTTGCAATACATCATAGGATAAGTGATACTTATCTTACAGTTATTAGTCCAATAAAAAAAATTAGCGGAATGTGAAACGCCATTTATTGTGTTGATTCATATCAACACAATTAATGGAAAAGTTATTTCTAGTAACATCTCTGTAAGATTTTCATTTTGAGCTCTAAGACAAGGTTTCTTTGAAGCACAAGTGTAACCAGGGGGAGAGGGGCACTAAGGGACAATACCCCCAAGATTTGCAGAGCAACAAAAACCCTAAACCTAAACAATACTGTAAGCCTAAAAACGTACTGTCAATCAGCTCCGTGCTCGTACACACCTGGCCAATCTGGCCAATAAACACACATACATGACTACAATTGCTGCCACAAGAATGACGAGATGTGTTTCAAAAGCTCAAAGTGCATAAAAATGTACAGGCAACCAAGGCCCCATCCTAGACCCCGCTAGGAAAGCACTCTCCCAAACTGCTAGCTGGTGGGAAGGAGGTCTGCTGCCCCACCCCATCCCCAGGAACCCTTCTCCTGCTTTCGGCCTTCAGCCTTGAATTTGCCAGCCTTAAATTTTGTCCCCTCAGGCCTCAGAACTATCCACCCAAGACAAATTCCTGGCTACCACTACACCTATGCCTTAAAGAGCAAAGTAGCACATCCCCACTAGCCTTTAACACTGACTCACCTGATCCATATCAACAAGAGATAGTCCATCGCCGGTGGTTGCCTTTATTATATCACCGGTTGCCCAGATGCCGTTCGTTGTAGGCAGCTTCGACAACTTCGGAACATACTTCACCAAGAGAGAATCGGCCGATGTACGATCGTTCGCGAATCCTCCGGCGGCAAAAATCACATTCCCCTTCAGCTTCTGTTCCGTGCCATCCTCCGCCCTGTACACCACTCCGACGACACGGTCCCCCTCCCAGAGAAGACTCCGGAATACAGAATTGGTCAGAACGCGAACGCTGTTAGAAAGCTCCATCTCGACATGTTTCCGCAGTGTGGAGACAATTGAAAACCCCACGGCTACGGGCTTTCCATCCGCAGTTGGGGGAATTCGGTGCGTGCGCGGAACGGAGTGTCCGCCGAGTTGGACCACGTTCGTGAGACCGACGCTGAACGATGTGATGAATTCGACTGCACTGGCGCTGTTGGTTGCGAGGATGTTTACGAGATCCGGCTTCGAGCGACCGCCGCCTGACTTCGTTGTGTCCGTCCCAAACAGTTGCGGACTGTCCTCGATGTTCAGGTTCCTCTGCGGGATCGTATCTGCTCCGTTCATCCCGGAGGTCGCCTTGGCCGAATTCCCACCCAGGGATTTTTCCTTCTCGACAATTGTGACGTGTGCTCCATGCCGAGCGGCTTCGATGGTTGCGCTGAGTCCCGCCAGACCGCCCCCGACCACGATCACATCAGCGCCGGGTTCACTGGACTTGGTTGTCAGCATCGTCTCGATCTGTGGAAAACACGAGAAAGCGACAATGATCAGAATTACCACCGCCGTGGCGACGACCGCGGCGATGAAAGCCAGGCGAATCGCATTCCTACTGGGCATTGTCTGATGCCTGCAGAATTACATCAACATATAAAATACCGGCTGCGATATGTCACTGTAAGACAGTCACACCTATAGCCTATCCCTAATTTCACTAAAATCTCACACAATAGGAAATTCAGCAAAATTGTCTTGTTAAGCTTTCTAGCCATTACGATGCAGAAAACTCCTACTGAGCGTAGTGGTCTTACGCTGGCAGAATTACACCAGCATACAAAATACTGGCAGCAATATGTCATACACGTTTAAGTAATTGCTGGCTGTTACAAAGTCTACTATTTTACGTCTACTTTCTGTGATGTTTCATTTTCCATCGTATCTGTTCTACTTAAGTTTAACTTTTTATTTATTCTTTTATATTGCGGTCATTAATGTTCAGTTTCATTACATTGCCATACATGTGCACATTTTAATAAATAAATAAATAAATATCCATATCCATATTTCATTAAAATCTCATGCCATAACATATTCATCAAAATTGCAACGGTCAGCCTTTGTAATCAATATGATATAGAAAATGTTCCTTCCCCAACTAAATTACACATAATTTGCAATACCATGCGTAAAGATATTGTTACTGCAACATCAGTAACCTATCAAAAATACTAGATAAAGACCGTATAAGAAACAGCTGTTACGTGAGGGACATGCAAAAACTTGTTAAAAACAACAAAAGACATACAAATGCAATATTTCAACCGCCACGAGACGTTGTAATATTGATAAATTACAGTCCAACTTACTTTTCCTTATTTCTTTTAGTCAATTTCACAAAAATGCAAGTTTCACTATCTGTTTTGCCGGAAAAAAAACAAAATGACGTAAAAAGTAAACAACAAGTAAGTTAGTGCATTTCAGTAAATTAGAGACATCAGCTTAAATGTTTAAAAATAATAATACATATTGGATTTTTTGCTCCATTGAACAATTATAGAGACAAAAAATTAAGTTTTGTCCTTATATCAACTGTTTTTTCGTGGTATGTTATCAGCGTTTTTACAAAAAAATAAATGTAATAAAGTGTGTGGCACTATGCCTATTTGTTACAATCTTTACAAAATCACACAACTTCAAACGAACGCACAGAGCTGCTTCGAAGTTAAAGCTTTAGATTACTATAACGAGTTCACGACTTATTAATAAGACCTGTGCGGCCTTTAGCTAATTCATGCTGGCGGAAACAGCTTGAGGCGTGGCCAGCCGCAAACCTCTCTCGTCGAGTGTCCTCTTCAAATTTTTCCGTGATTTTAGGCTTAGACCAGAGGCGCGTCCGGCTGCGATACACTGCGAGCCGCTAAGACTTTTAGTCAGACAACAATCTACGTTAGCAGCTAGCGCAGACAAACGTGACTTCAATCTGTCCCCTAAAATGGCTGTTGCTGCTTGTAATTGTAAGAAACTAATTTCAAGTAAATAGTAATTAAGAAAACGATTTTGCATATGTTATTTTATACTCGGTGGCACATTTAGATAGGGTGATTTTTCAACTTTCATCTAATAACTGATACGTTCAGAAGCCCGGATGTTGGCCTAATCTGTAACGTAGCGTAAAATTTTTACGCTACGTTACAATTAATAGGCGGGGGGCGGCCGCATCCACCGCCCCTCTCCTTAAATCTGTCACTGATATATCATTACACGTACAAATTTAGCTGTTTTTGCAACGTATGCCTATCGAATAAATTAGTTAAAGGATATCAACGCCTATTTCAAATTTCCTTGAGTCTGATTCACAAGTTTTCAACGGCGCAGACAAGGTGGGGGGCTCAGGAAGCCCAGGCCCCAAAGGCCAGGTACAAATTTCAGTTAAACATAGGGTAGATATAAAGACTTTCAAGTTTCACGTGGTCCGTCGTCAAGTCTTCAGACAAGAGATATAATAAGCACATGTTCAAATTGTACTAAGCTTGGTCAGTTAATCGTCAGGAAAATAACAAAAACGGTTATACATCAACGCAAAATACCTGCACGCGATTGGTCCAAATCGTGTCACGTGACGTTAACAAACACGCAATGTCGCCTGCTTAATGTCGCCCGCCCAATGTTAACCGGGCAACACTGAAGTCATCACAGCTTTTTCGTAATTGTTTACTTGTTGACTTGTAGGTTTTGAGGTATAACAAAGCAAATAGTGACTGGCGTGTCGATCATCACTGAAAATGTTATCCCATCAGTTCGTAAAATGTTGCCCTCGAGATCGTGTTGCCCTCGATCTTAGATCGTGAGACAACATTTTATGTACTTTAAGGATAAAATTTTCAATGATGATCGACACGCCAGTCAGTATTTGTATATTGTTGCCACAAGATCTCAAACATGCACCCAATTCCATTTTGGTTTGGTAGATAAAGAAAAGGGAAGGAAGTAAAAGGAGGAAAAGGGGAGAGGAGGGGAGGGGAATCCCCCAATTCATACTTCTGGTTACGCCACTGCAAGTTTCCAGTTTATGTTACATTTTTCATATTTTTCAATCGCGCAGTATACTGGTATAAATACAATAATTCATACATCAATAATTGCGGACACCAGACTGCGTATATGAAAATATACGACGTAATGAAAATGTCAGAAATAAACGAAATTATGATGATAAATAGAAAACACTTCTACAGATGCTGTTGGGATTTTCAGAAGCGGTTTTCCCACGGTGATACGTTTGACCATCATCTTGAGATTTTATACAGAGATCAGGTGTCGCTTCAAGAACATTACTGAAAAATATTACAAATCCGAGATAACCTAATAAGTGCTTAAAACTCTGAGTAGCATGCATGTAACTTTTGACATGTGTATGACATTTAGACCATATCAGATATTAACGTTCCAAATACATCCAGATTAACCACAGTTTAATCACTGGCTGGCTAGAAAAAATCTGAGTCAAACAGCACAAAAAGGGCCAGCAGAAAGTAATGATTACCCACACGATTAGAAGTTATAAATATTTTAAAACTTAAGAAAATTTCTCCAAAAAGGTTTTAACAGTTTCAGCAATTTTTTTGTCGGATGGGGTGTACCCCTGAAAGAACAAGTAATTAGATTTTCATGATTCCGGATCCAGTAACTTTTAAACAGTTACGCTGGCCTACGGAGTACCGTACAGCAGCTGTATTAAGTCCGTTCAGCAGTGTCGTGGGTTAAAAATGATGGTGGGGCAATTTTCAGAGAGACACTCAAATTTACTACAGAATTCCAACAGAAAAACTGCAAGTTTCAGGGAAAAAATCAACTGTGACCACAAAAGTTCTCAAAATGTGAGTTTTATGGCCCCAAATTTTGAATTTTCAAACCAACATTTTTGACCAGAATAAAATTTTCCCCCAAATTTTCTGACTTTGTGGGGGGGGCAATTGCCTGCTCTACCCACGGCCACGACGCCACTGAGTCTGGTGTATCCCCAGGTGGCAGCATTTATTTCCAGCACAGCTTTGAGATCTCTGATGGCTTATAGTAGTTCGTCTGTCAGTGCGGGGAAGTGGGCAGTAGTCCGTAGGTGGAGCGAATGTAGCCAAACAGTCCGTTGTCAGGCAGCTGATCCTGTGCCGTTGATCTCCAGACCTTGTTACAGTACTGCTCTATTATCTGCCATAAGTCACCTGCCAAAAAGCAACAGAAATTCACAGTTAATAAAAGTATATATATATATTTGTTTACTTATTTAAGCAAAAAATGTGATTTTAAACGTTTATTCACGTGCCTTGCAAGTGACACATGGCGGACAACAACAGGAAAACAGCAAAGCATCACGCAAAAATACATACCAAAAGTTAAAACATATGTTTACAAAATATTTAGAATTTTTTCACAGAAAAAAATGACTTTTGCAGCTTTCAATTTTTCTGGTGTTTTTTCTTGACCAGAAGTTTCTAAAATAATTATATACAAAACATCAAAGAGATACCGTACTTGCTTTCTCTAAAAATACCAGTAGACTAATTTCATTATGATTTCTTACCATACCCATTCATGCAGAGTTTTCGACAACAAAAAATGGACAAATTACTACGAAAAGCTGTATATTGTCAAACAATCGATTTAGTCGATAATCAAGTAAAAAGCGAGTCAAGTGTGTCATACTAACCGACGGTAAGTTGAGCGTTGGAGATGAAATGGTGAATATCGAACAAATCATCAACGAACTGCGAGTCTCTAAACGTGAAGTAGCAGACGTCACGTTTTGCCTCCGCAGCCGCCATCAACTGTATCAATGCTATATAAAAACACAAGAGGCAGCATTATCTGCCTTGCCTGTCCATCTGTACGTTTGTCCGTCAGTCGTCAGCTGTATTTATGCTTTAACACATTCACACGCACAAAAAAGTATAAAGCCCGTGTATCATTGTTGACGTAAACTCATTCCTGATCAAGCTACTCGTACGCAGTGACACTGACACAATAAATATATGATCAAACACTGTCACAGGCCACTCGAGTCAACGCAGGTAAACTCGCAAATAAACCTGCAAAATACTTACACATAACGAAGCCATTAACTCAGAAAGAAACTTGGAAAAATTTACGGATGAAACTTATAATAAAAAAACTTACAAAAAGTTCTGTAATAAAGTAGGCCTTGGTGCTGGTTCTATAACACTGAGTCCCCGAAAACATAACCACAGATAAATGATAGCACTGCAGAAAAAAATGATGAATAAGTTACTCACATTTGAGCGGTTTATCGCCTTTGAAGTCGCCGCAGCCCCAGTTACCGGTAGCGATGGCGGGCAAAGGTCCCGCCGCGGGGGCACAGACTCGGTGAAAACCACAGTACGCCTACAGCATGAACATATTTAAAACAACTACAGATATATTAGCAATTAATTTTAAAATATTTGATACAAAAATACTAAAGTATGCCTACAATATTCACGAATTTTACTGTATTATTAAAAAATAAAAGCAACAGAAATAAACGGATAAATAAATATCAGTAAAAATAAATTTGGAGAGTGGGGATTATTCCTACAGATACCGGAAATTCAAATGCTAGTGACTAGAAAGAACGAGACACATCAAAGGTTGCTGCCACCTGGCACGAAAAATCTCGTCAGCTGGACAAAAAATCTGAAAATTGTCTATAGCAGTCGGGTCGATATCAAGTTGTTACTACTTGGATTGGTGACTGTCTGAAGAGAGGCAAACCATGCAGGTATATAACCAACACCAAGGTCAACTCAGCCTTCCATCCTCTGGGGCAGATAAACCGAGTACCAGCCTATCTTGCTGGGGTTAATGCAGGGCATGTTCACATGTGTTGGGTGGTTGGTAACACTGTGTGATCCCATATGGCAGGTGACGCTCCGTAGCTCTGCGCTGGTTTTCCATAAAAAGCTATACGTGACGACCTTTGATCTTTAACAACACTGTATACCTTGTTAAGTTCTCGTCTGATGTCATCCATGTTAAACTGTTGAAATGAATTAAAGTATTTCTTAGCGTCCATGACAACGACCTGAGCCAACCGACGACCAATGTGATCACTACAGCATTGGTACAACAGCACAGCGTAATGTATACCAAGTGGCCCCAAAATGCGGAACCCCTGTTTTAATTTTGCAATAACTTCCACAAATGCACACCAATTTTAACCATTTTTTGAACTGTTACAACAGGAAATCCGTAATGCATAAAAATAAAATTGCAGTGTACACCTCACCTTTATTATGTAACCACCCTACCTAGCAAAACACACCACTCCCAAAATACAATTGACTATTTGAAGAAATAGAACGTCGACTTCATCAAGCCTGATATGTGGCCCCCCAAACAACCGTGATCCAAATCCCGTGGATTATGCTGTTTGGGGGAGAGGGTAGCTACGAGTCTACCACTGACGATAATTCAACACGGTGGATGAACTGAAGAGAGCGATATCACCGATTGGCAAAAGCTATCACAACGTTTCATAGGCATCAGCATCAACGAGTGGTGTCGTCGTCTGAAATGAGTTGTAAAAATGGCGGTAGACATATGGAACAGTGCAACCTCACCTCTGACTAACGGCCTTTGGGACGTAGGGCCTATTACTGCTCACTTTTTAGTCTTGACGTTGCTGATGAAGAACTAACATTGATAAAGCAAACATGTAGCGTCACTTTTGGCAGTGGTGTGTTTTGCTGAGTGGGGTGATTACATAATAGAAGTGAGGTGTTCAGCGTGATTTTACATTTAAAATGCATTATGGATTTCTTGTTGGAACAGTGAAAAATGGTGAAAATTGGTGTACATTTGTGATTACGGAAGTTATCACAAAAAATCAAGAGTTCCACTATTTTGGACCAAGCTGCAGAAAGATGTCCCAATGTTCTATATGATATGATATGATATGAAGAAGCAGGCAAGCTGTCAGCTTAATCTAGCACATAAACCAAAAAAACTTAACGGTTAAAATAGAAATCAAACGAAAATAGAAGTACAGTTATAATGTGAAATACAAAGTGATTCAATAAACTTTATGATATCAAAAAATACAAAAATGAAGACAACCAAAAATTAGAAAAAAAACTTAAATAAAAAAGTAAGCAAGTCCAGATATCCATGAAATCAGTCCTAGGGGTAACGAATGTCCATAAAAAGTAAAATTTGAGAAACAGATAAGTTTTCAGATAAGAACAAAACAACGATATATGACAAAGGTGGTGATGACGACACTGATAAGGTGAGAAGGTCATGACAAAGTGATAAATTGGATAAAGCAGATCATTCCGTGACTGATGAAGTGAGTGAAGAAGTTGATCCTAGGGACTACAGTGCTGGACTGATTGTGACTTTCAGGCTACGGTTTGATTCATGCTGCACGCATATGCAAGCAACCTTGAGCAAGTTGCTAACTACTGTGTGCTGCTCAAGTCAATTCAGCCTCCTACCCTCCAAGCGATGGGAAATGAGTAGTAGCTTAGGCTATGTGGTGAAGGCCTAGTGTGGTAGTATGTCTGCTAGCTACAAACCACCGATCCAATTGTTTGCTGACATGGTCAGTAGTGCATTGTGACATCAGTAGCTTATGCCAATCGGCTGCCACTTCCAAGATAGTAAAGCGCTTCAGTTTACGAGTCTGACTCCTCTAAGCATCACTATAGCAACTGCCTTGACCTCTATAGATTTATATACACTGTCTGACTCAGAAAAGTATGCCATATCATCACATTATATTAGAATAAGTCAAGTTGCTGTGCAAACCTTGGCGTGTCGTCATGAATATCTCCCGTCCACTTGAACCTAGAGCTGTACCCCTGGTAGTCATTGTAGCGCTGGCAACCTGGGACAAACACATGCCAAATCAAGAAATTGTAGAGAGTAGAGTTTAGTATAGTCAAACGCCGCGTCATAGCGGCTGGCCAATCACAGTAAGCTCTGTTATCTTGGCCCGCTCGCATGTCTTTGCGTCGTGGCAGTCTGGCAGATAACGTTGGAGTGAACACATCTGAAATACAGAAAGGCATTTTAAAGGTTCGTGTTGCCTATGGTTTTGACCTATACCTATCGAGCTAATTATCCAAACGACTCAAACTCACGTCTCGATTCTACCCCTACAAAATCATAACACTGTAACTATAACAGCAACAACACCAACAAAAACAGCAATAATAATGTCTATTTTTGACAACATATCTCTGTTTTGCTGCTGAATTATAACTCTACTCTATACCAGTAGAAGCCGGCAGTTTTGGCAAGCATGAGAGCACAAGGCTATGTTGGGGCTCAGAGGTCTGGTGCTGTGCCTGCAGCCGGTTCCAGAGGCAGAGCCCCGGTGAGGGATCAGAGGGAGAGGAAGAAGCTTCGCTAAAGTGAAAGACTATTTTGCACTATGGAAACAAATTCTCACAAAAATTGGTACCAATATTTTGCTTTCATTAAACATAATTGGGAAAAATTTGCATATGTGCCTGAACATCGGTACGGCAGCTAGCAGACCTTGGGACCAACTGCTAAAGCCCTTTATTCTGATCAGCAAAACATTTGTAGATTTAGCCACTCTAAACTGCACTAGACACTAACCCAAATTCAACCATTAAACTAAGGAAGTAAACTAGTTTTTTTACCAGTGACAACAAGGCACTCGTGGTCGGCAAGCTCTTCAGTAAAAAGTCGAGAGACGATCATTTCAGTAAAACCGAGAAACCGGATTTCCTCTTGAACACATCCACGACCCAGCACCCCTCCACCGACCAGCTTGTTAGCAAAGTCCACCTATAACGTAATTAATAAATAACTCAATAAATTATCCATGCAGTCAACCGAACAGCAACAGCAGCAGCAGAAGCAGTAACATAGTAGTAGCAGTAAATTTTGTCTGCAAACTCTTACTTATAAATGGTCTCTTTGTGCTAAGCACATAAAATCGTGATAAGTTTCCTATTAAGAGCGTATAGCCCTTCATAGGAAACCTACGAGCTACAGTGTACAAAGCGTCACCTGCCATATGAGATCTGCCACCTGACATAGTTGAACGCACACCACCTTAATCCAGCCAGACAGGCAGGTACTCGATTTACCTACCCCAAAGGGACGGAAGGCTGAGTTGACCTTGCGGCTGGATATATACCAAGATGGTTTACCTGTCAGCAAACAGTCACCCATCCAAGTAGTAACCACATGATAGTAACCTGTCCAACCTAGGACCTCTTGATAGTAAGCATGACATGGCGTTAACCACGACCAAGCCACAATGTGGCACTGAGAATGAGACATGTACCTGTAACATGCCTGCGCCGTCACTTTCAATTGTTCCGCTTGATGTCACATGCAAGTTGCTGAAAGTCGTTTGACTTTTTTCCCAGTTCACTTCCTGCGCTTTACCCAACGCCCGACGCTCAAACGTCACACAACCCTCCGATATGTCTGGAAAAAACAGCAAATATTTTAGCTAGCCAACCAACAACGTAATACAGGCATTTCAGTTAACGATGAAAAAATGCAAAAAATAAATAAATAAAAATACAAAAAATATGTGCAATACATACAAGTATTGGACTGAAATAAATATCAACAAATTTTTGACTTCTGGCAGGCATACACTAAAAATAATTGCAAAAAACATTGCATTTTTACTATTCATTGTAATGCTCATACATCTGTTAAATCCTGTGCTTATATTAGATTCAATGCAACATAAGTCACTATAATACAACATAAATAGCCACCTAAAATGTTTTGAAATTTTTCTGCCACAGACTTGTGTTAGTGCAAAAGAAACTAAGACAATAAATAATAATAAATAATAATTTTACACCAAAACCGTTGGCTTCAACTTTCTGACATATCTGAAAAATGAAGAGAGAAACTTGAAATCCTAACCCTCTTAAGAAAAGTAACAGTATTATGTATTATGTAATTTAAAACAAAAGCAAAACTAAACTCTTATCAGTAGTAACTCGTCGGAAATAGTTCACGACACAGCGAAGTTTGTTCATGTGCGCCTCCACTTTCTTGGGAAACTTGAATAAACTGTGACCAAAAACACGTAAACACATGCACAAAACTAGAAAGCAGTCAGAGCCCGCACACCTCCGCCAAGTGCTTGTCAGTTCGCCAGGTGGCAGCACCCTGCGCTTTGCCGTATGCCCCATTGAAAGCAATGGTAACGAAAATTTCAAAGTGATCCAGAATCCAGGATTCCTTCCGGATCACCCCCAAAATTGAATCACTGGTAGCTGCTGCCATCCCCGACATTCACCAAAAATTTCAGAAAGATCCGTCCAGAACTTTTTGCTTTATGTTGCTAACACACAGACAGACAGACAGACAGACAGACGAACAAATTCAGGCAAAAACACAACCTACTTGGCGGAGGTAATTACAAAGTATGCCACAGCAAACAGGATGTGCCAAGCAATCACAAATACATCCGGCAAATGAAATGTTTCCATACTGTTTGATACTGTTTGACAAAAAAGTGCACCCAGTCAGTCACTCAGTTATGCTTAGCTCAAAATGACACTGCAAAGCCTCATCTGCAGTGGGTAAAAAGACAAACAGTCAAAGTTTAAAAAAACAGTGGTTATGGTTAAATGACACACATTTTCAATTCGTATGAAACCCGTCTCAGAGCTACGGAGCGTCACCTGCCATATGGCAGGGATCACAGCGTGTTACCTGCCACACGACACAGGTAATAAATGCGTCACGCTTCAATTCCGGACAATCCAGCCAAACACGTCTGTATTGGACTTAAATGATATTTTTGTTCACAAATAAAGCTGTGAGTGCATGCGATATGTTTTAAGGTGTTGGTTTTTTAGACATGCACCGGATGGTTATTGGATGGTCCAGCTCTTCACGTTGTAATGCGGAGTTTATCACATGAGCCAAAAGAATACAGCCAGACTGCAGAATGCAGTGAGAGAAGGGAAGAAGTGGTAAGAGCAAGAAAAAGGATGGGAAGTGGCTGATGAAAATGCTAGAAACAAGCCCGATAAGTGCTGTTAGAACTTTCAGCACTTTCAAAGTGCTGTACTCGTAAAGTGCTATCACTTTTAAGTTCTGTCCTCCTTTGAGCACTTTAAAGTGCTGTTTGCAGCACTTAATCTTTTTTTCAGTGGACGGGCGAAATTCGTGCATGAGCAGCCATGTGCCCTTTAAATCGATTCTTACCGAATTTTGCATGTGGAGTCGGGCCGTCGACGTGATCACTGACTGCCAAGTTTTTTTTTGAAAATCAGTTAAGAGGTTGAGTCACAGGACCCTCCATAAAAACGCCAGTTCCTATGCACCGTTTACCACAAAAGCGTGCCACTTTTATTTTTTGATTAGTTCTGTAAAAATTTGATGCAAATAACTATAGTTTTGGCCATCTCACCTTAGTAATGTCGCTACCCTACCTTGTAAAATACAGAAGTCGTAGTTTGGCCGTTTACAACAGTGAATTTGTACTGGGTAGCACACTCGTCAGCTCAGAAATGATTAACTAAAAAGTGACAAACACGATTGGCAATTATTGGGTCTTAAAATATGACGCGTGTCGCAACACATCATCTTTATCACAGCATGTGCTCAAAATGTCCTCCTCCAGCACGAACGCAAGCAGTAGACATTGGGTCGTTGACGCAACTCGCCAACAGCACGTTCAGTAACTGCGTGACTCAGAGCAGCCCACTCGCTTTTGGTGCGTCCTTTCGGTTCGTTGACGTACGATCTTAAAGTGAAGACGAAATAACAGATTTACAACGATGTCGAGCTCTCAGCATTAAGGCGAGGTGGCCAAAACTACTGTGTCCTTTGAGTCTAGTTTCTTCCTGATGTCACATGCCAAAAATTGTTAAAATTGGCCAATGTCTCAAAGAGCTATTAAAAAAAATAAGCGACATGTTTTTATGGCCCACCGTGTACTTAACGCTCATCGCATTACAACAGTGTCAGCACTGCACCCATCCATCTCTCTTGAATCTTGATTGCTGATATAGGCTTTGCGTGCCAAATATTCCGCCACGCATGTCCACTGAAAAGACAGTGATCTCCGTTTTTGTGCGTTAGATGGCAAATTAAAAAGTCGCAATATTTTTCCGCTTTGTGCCTATAGCAGCACCTGAGACACGTCTTTTGAGCTATGAAGCTGTCACCAGCGGCTATATAATGGTACTCGGACCTTCCCAATGAAAATGTATTAGGCCTACGGCTTTAATTTACACGGATAAGAATTATGGCAAAATAAGACAAATGGGTAATCACATTTTTACCCTCAAACACGGCAAAAAAACTCTATTCTGTGCAAATATTCATTAAAAATCGCATAAAAATATTGACTGTAGCGAACGCGAACACACCGACAGACAGACTCAAGTGGTTTTACAATCTGTCCCATGTCATGCTATAGAAATGAGACAGATATAAAGACAAAATATTCACCGCAAAACATACACCTATGGATAACAGCAAGCTAAGATTGCTTGATATTATTTACTTACTGTGCACTTCCTAGAGAGAAATCGAAAGTGAAAGCACCAGAGAAACTACGGGAATTTTCATTGTTGTCGCCTGAGTCATGGCAATGGTGTATCGTTATTGTTGTTGTTATTAGTAATATTATTGTTACGGTAGATCGCTGGTAGTTGAAAAAATGTCACATGAACTCAGTTTAGATAACATAGTTACAGAATTTCTACTAAACACTTGTCAACTGTGTCCGCCGTCAAGAAATGCTGTAGCGGCTGCACTGGCATGCGGCAAACTTGCAACGACTGCGTTGCCAGTCGACGACGACACCGCTCTCATTCCGTTGATAACAGGAAGTGTTGCTGAGTTTTACATTGAACCGATCTTACTGCATGTCGGTGATATTGACGTGATGTATCACAACAACTCTGAGCTGGCAATACCACGAGGACATCCACCGCCAACACAGTTACCAGCTGAGTTTCACAACTATGTCAAGGTATGTGAGATCACTAACAGTCACTTACCTGGCTATGTGTACTTGGAGTTACATTACTTACTGACACAATGCAGTGATGATGACAACTACAATGCCAAAGAGCATGACGGAGGACAGTTACGATCAAATCAATACTTCAGTGCTGAAACAGAAATTCATGGACCAGCAGCAGTTCTTCGCCGACCAGGTAAGTCGCCATTATCACTTGACCAAGTACCTTGCATGCGTTGTCTGATGTGGCCATCACAAGCGGCTGATTGGCCAACACGACACAGAAACTACAACTGGCCAGACTCAGCAACTCTTGAGAGTGTTGTCAGCAACGGATGTGACGTGGTTCCTGTGGCACATCGTCAATGCAGACAACATGAATGGATGGGCAAGCGTCAGTGGAGACTGTCATTCTCACGAGCTGAAATT
>Ga0056128_1005646_pt1 | contig 15741 bp, 7 predicted proteins | sample WorMetLIZISLAND2_FD_71113 | JGI IMG/M metagenome (GOLD analysis project Ga0056128, IMG submission 71113) | Marine gutless worms symbiont microbial communities from Max Planck institute for Marine Microbiology, Germany - Olavius geniculatus... ...
GCAGGAGTTAAGCCACGCTGCCCTAGATAGGCAGCGGTGGGCAGCGATAGTAAGAATGGCGTCAGACACCAACGGGCATTGAGCCCACGGTTGTCGATGATGATGATGATGATGACGTCGTCCTAATAGGCCACATTATGTGCCCTGCCCGTCCGTCTGTCTGTGCCACACAGGCTCTTAATTGAGAACATTGATATTTTTCACGACGTCATAATTACACCAGCAATACTTAGGGCGCGTTGCACCAACGTCGTTCATGAAATTGGTTCAGCTGAACCGAGATCAAAAGTTGAACCAAGTTCACGCTGAATTACGTTGCACCAAGTTGAACTCGGATCAGCTGATCCCGTTCAGTTGAACGGCCGTGGTTATACCGTGGACGACGCTGATTGGTCAACCACGCTCGGCTTACGGGCCAACTACCATGACGTCACAGTCACTGGTTGGTGCAACGCGCCCTAAGAACTGATTTAAATTTTTGACATTCCAATCTTTGTCACAAAATTCACTAATTAACTTTTTAGTTACGTACAGTGATGTCATGGGTTGACAAATTAGGCAGGCAGGAATTTGCAATTTTTCGATAGACAGCAAATTTCTGACAAAATTCCAACAGAGTTGATAATGGGTGCTCAACATTTTAATCTTATCGCCAAATTTTCCCAAAATTGGGTTTCTCAGCCCAAAATTCTATACTTTTGGATAACAAAAAAATTTTCTGACAAGAAGATTTTTCGCGAATTCTCTAATGTTAGCCAAAAATTTAGTCTGAGCAACTCCCCTCATGGCACGATGTCACTGGCTACAGAAAATAAATAAAATATGCAGATTTTTTCTCATATACACAGCGTAATACATAGGGCCTACTTGAACAGCAAGGTTGCACTAGGATGCTATGTGCCAAAAATTATAAAATTATGCGTGAATTTTATCTGCAGAGATTTTTGTCAGCTTACCTGGACAGCAAGATCACACCAGTCCAAGTCTGGCTGGGCAAACGTCATCGTTGACTTGTGTTCTTCGACGACACGGTTGATGATGGTGATTGTCTCGCGATATTCTACCGTCCCCGGACTGCACGACAGAACAACATTTTTGTAACATATCTGTAAACAGACATAAATCACTGGCACGAGAGGTGACAGGTCAAAGGTCAATGGTCCAAAGGGGCACTTGTCTAAAATTGGCCGTAACTTGTACAACAAAACAGCAACAATAGCATACCTGTAAATATACATGAATCACTAGTGTGTAGGGGGGGGTGATTAAAAGATACTTTTTGGTAAAGCCACGTGGGTATAAAGCTACAGACAGCACTATCCAAGCTTACAGTGTCAGAAATGACACATTACTTGATTTTAGATGCCAAAAAAGTCGAATGTATCTAAAACCATGTACAAAAATCGAAAAAAATTATTACAGGACATGAGTGATAATTACTGTATCGGAAACTTCTCGCCGGGATCGCGTCCGATGTGAAAGATGAGCGGTTGATGTGAATAGTCGGTCAGGTTCTTTGTAGTGACACCATCAATGCTCTGACCAGGACAGTAGTGATAGCCCTGTGTGCCAAAAAAACATCCACCCTCATAGGCCAAGCAATCAACTGAATTGATAATCAATCAATGACAACAACCTACTTACAAAATTAACCAGTGATAAAATGTAACATCTGTCCAAATTCTAAAGATAACCTAAATTAGTGACAGAATGCTGTCTCAGTGGCATAACCCCCAGAATGTTCGACTTATGATTGAGAAATTGGATCACTATCAAGTGACTACTACATGGACGGGTGACTGTCTGCGGTAGGGATGTGACGAAGTTCGTATTCGACAACATGCGAATATTCGATATTCGACGAATAGTTGGAAGTGTTTCTGGCAAATACAAATATTTCATTTCACTCAACCTGATTGAACTTTTTTGAATTTTACACAGGAAATACTGACAATGAACAGAACACAGCAATCTGGATGTTTCATTTTTTTTAATTGAACTGGACTGACTGAACTTTGCCTTAGATACCGGTGCTGATTTTCACCGACTGAACACTGAATAACTATATTTGGATGTTTCGCTTTATTCAAATAATGGTATAGAGAAGTTTTCTTGAGGCTGAATAAGTATTCGCATTCGCAGTCGTTATTCGATGAATAGTAAAATTAATATTCGCATTCAACGAATACAAATATTTTTTCGCTTCATCACATATCTGTGACAAATCTGTGGACAGGTAAACCATCCTGGCATAACCAACACCAAGGCCAACTCAGCCATTCATCCCTCCGGGGTAGGTAAATCGAGTACCTGCTTGGCTGAAGTTGAGGAGGGATGCATTCACCTGTATTGGGTGGGAGTGATCCCATATGGCAGATGACGCTCCGTAGCTCTACGATGGGTTTCCCACAACGAGCTATACACACGCCTTAAACTTCAACCTCTTCAATGTTTTTAAGTTCCACTTGAAAGATGCAGTGTTAGACGGCTATCGAAGCGACGATGCAGCAAATGAAAATGCACAATTTTTTCAATGCAAAAACAATTTTGACAAGTCAATAATATCACGCTTACAATGAATGACGCTACACTCACGATGTCGATTGCTTCCTGGGGGGTGGCCCACGTGTAGAAATGTGCCTTGTAATGACCATAGCGCACGTTAAACAGCGTGTCACCTCGGTAATAGAACATTGCTCTGCGACAACAAACTGGGTACTGAGTAAATAAAGAAATTTAATAAATAACTTATATAGCATGCTAACTGTAAATAGCCTTGAAAGCATTCGGTGTACTAGTAGAACAAAGAGTGTAGCAAACCATTAGACTCTCAAGCCAAACCAGAGATCAAGTATGCAAGTTGCAAGCCTATCAAAAAAATGTTACATTGCTCAGAAAAAGGCTAAAGAAACACCTTATGTTCACCTTTCTTTCTCTGTCTGGTTAAACAAAGTGTGAACAAGACTTTCACCATCAAAGAAAACGCCCTCTGGCAACTCAAGTCCAGCCATCTCAACGACAGTCGGGTAAATGTCCATCAGACCACTGACTTGATCTGATACCTGTATGAGACACAGAGCACAAGAAATAAGAAAACCCAGCGATCACTAGAGAAGATGCGCTACAGCCTATACAGTTCCTGTTGCAGTGCTGAGATTCTAGGTCATACAAGGTCAATGATTTTCATGACATTTGAAAGCCAATATGCGACTTCCTATTAGTGATCAATAGCAACCTATGTCTTATCTCACACACAGACCACTTACTACTTATTTTGAATTTCAATTGTAATGTCCACCTTTAAGTTGTCTAGCGTCACAATGAATTAGGTCGCGCCATCATCGAGGTATAAGTGATTTTCTTGGGAGTTTTGAACGTCCAATGGCCATGATTATTGATCTCTCGAGCTGAAAACTGGTACATCGATTACTCATATCCCGAAAAATGTTCTCACCAATTTTGGCTGTCTGTGCTTTGTATGCACTACAGCACTGCTGTAGTGCATCTTAGCCATCGCAATTCTGTCTGTCCGTCCGTCACATGGCTGGATCAGTCAAATACGACGCCAGCTAGGATCACCAAATCTTCACCGTCGGCTGCCTGCAAAACTCTAGTTTCAGGAACCGTAAAGCTTTTCCATAAATTCGAAGGGGGTCATCTCTAACAAGGGCACTAAATGAGAAGGAGTAGGCAAAATTTGCGATTTCCAGCTGACATGGCATGGGCTGACCGAGATAGATCATGCCCTCTGGTGAGTACGAGTAAAACACTACAGATAATTTGCCGCTGGTCGTCTGGCGCCCTCTGGCGACTGACTTAGACTTTGTTTTACTGGGCTTTTAAACATGCACCACTGCTGTGCATTCCCGTTTGCATTAGCTAGGCTTTTTCTTGTTTTTGTGTTAGGACTTAGATGCCCATGCTGTGCAGACAAACTAGCAAGACCCATAACCCGGCCAAGCGGCCTATTAAGATCATGCATAAACCACATATGGTTTGATAAAATATGACATATGATAAGATAAAATAAGGCTATCAATTCGGCCTCTATGATTGAATACAGACGCAGTTTCAAGGAGCACCTGTCCAGGTTGAATCGTCCCCGGCCACCAAGCGATCGCAGGTTCGCGCATTCCACCTTCAAACGTCGTCTGTTTACCACACAGGAATGGCGCGTTGCTACCACCTGAAAATAACAGCAAACATTCCACCACACAGAACACAAAATACGATGATCAATACAATTTGGTTTATGATACAAACTAAAAGCCAGCAATAATACATATGACAGAGAATCAAACTTACGGTAAAAAAAGAAGCCCAGCTGTCGCTATGGACAGCCAACCATACCACCAATGTCCAAAGGCCAGCATCCGACTTCCAGTTAGTTGCAGAGAGAAAGCAATTCCCGAGAACTGTCTACAGTTTCAGTGAACGCAGCTCTCGAATGCTACAATCAACGCTAGTAGAACAGACGTCACGTGCAGTTATCTCACCAGGCATCACATCATATTAATTATAAATAAATTACAGCCCATTTGAGGTAAAAGGACGTAGCAGGGGGTTCGACTCGTACCACAGGATAGCCGGCAAGCAACCCTATTTACTTGTTCAGACAGTTTTCCGCTAAGACGTACCGTTTAGCCACAATACATGCATTTGATTGAAGACAGACCACAGAAGACCATTAATAGCTTTGGCCAAAAACCAACCTTCCGTGAAGGCATAAGTGGCAGCTCCATTGTCAGAGGAGAATAAGACGAACGTGTCTCGTTCAATCTTGAGTTGACGCAACTTGTTCAGAATCTCACCCACTCCAGCATCCAGCTCCATTACTGCATCACCGTACCTGACGCAGCGTCATCAGCATACAGGGTGCCATAAAAAACGTGCCACTTTACTTTTGTCAACATATCTTCGCCAATTATTAACCGATTTTCAAAATTCTTTCACTGGCACACTCTGCAGACAATTTGCGATAATGTGATCATTATAGATCCCACCACATCGTAAATGCGTCTCTACACTACCTTGTAAAATATCAATGAAACATGCATACATAACAATAATAACAAACAAGCATTGTGGTAAAATTGAAAAAAAAAAACACTTCAGACCAACATTGCAGAAAATGGTCTGTATGACACTAGACTGCTTGGGTATAACACAGTTCAATGTCAATCAACGTCAATCATAAATTTTGTACGTGGCTAAAACAGCCTAGGCTATCACGAAGTCTACGAAGATGCAGTACAGAAATTCAAAGAATAATGTCAGGAAATGACTTCTGAAATAACAATGTCTTGAGCTGACGCCGAAAAGTTGACAGAGATGTAGCAGACTGAACATCATCTGGTAGAGAATTCCACATAAAGGCGGCTGCTACAGGAAATGAACGACGGCCAACTGTTGATAGAACAACCAGCTGGTGCGTGAATGACGACCGCAGACGGTGACGACCTGGTAGGTCTGACGCCAGAACGAGTTGATTCAGATATGACGGCGCCATACCGTTCAACACACGATATGCCATGAGCGCTAGTTTGAAGTTGACCCGTTCCGGCAGACGCAGCCAGTGTAGTATACTGCGAGGGCGTTGGTCACGTGGTCGAAGCGACGGAGTCGGAACACCAAACGACCTGAAGGCGTCGCTGGAGGTAGACAGGAAGCCCGACGAATACGAAGTTGCCATAGTCGAGCCTGGAGTGGACGAGCGAACCACGAAAGAACAAAAGCAGTCATTGGTGACGTATCGACGTAGGAGAGTAAGTTGCCATAATGCAGTAAAACACCGCGACACGGTTCTTCAAACATGGGTGGCGGCGCCAAGGTCTCTTCAACAGCAAAATACTCGAGTAAATCCATAGAATCGGCAGTTACAACAAGCGCCACAGCAGCAGAATGAATCAGAAACTGTACTTAACAAAAATCAGAACTGAACAGTGACGAATAACGGTAGAACAGAGTGAAAACATAACTAGGAATAAACTACGTCGTACGAATCATGCGCATGCGCATGCCATACGAATTATTCATTGCAATGTTGGTCTGAAGCGTTTTTTCATTAACCTAAATTTTTGTTATTATCGTTAGCTTTTGCTTACATTTTTCACAAGGTAGTGTAGAAACACATTTACCATGTGGTGGGATATATAATAATCACATTATTGCAAATTTTCTGCAGAGTATGCCACTGAAAGAATTTTAAAAATCGGTCAATAATTGGCAAAGATATAGACAACAGTAAAGTGGCACACGTGTTCTTATGGCCTATGGTTTACAGCATCACGGCATTAGGCAGAAAATAAAACTGCGCCAATCACTGAATTCAAACCTGTCTGAAAATGTTCTTCTTGTTAGAAAATATTCACTCCAAAATAATAATCTAAAAACTGAAAGTCCATTTTGGAGAAATTTAGGGGCAAAAGCAAAATCCCCAGTACCCATAATGTCCTCTGTCTAAAATTTGCAGCCTTCTGTCAGTAAATGGCAACTTCCTCTACAAACTTTTTTTAACCCACAATGCAACAGTTTGTTGTCGTGTATGCAAAGTTCGGACTTAATGCTTAAATTTATCCAAAAGTGTAAAAAGAGTCAGTTTATGAGTAACAGACAATCCGCTGTAGCAGTAATTTGATCAATTACACCAGTGACTTTCAACCGGGGTTCCGCGAGCATCTGCCAAGGGTTCCGCAGCTGGCCAGTAAAATTACCTAGCTTGCGAAATCACGCCAGACAATGTTGTAGAAATACTCAGCGTCGATTTTTTTGTTGTTTGAAATTACGTTTCTATGCTTTTTTTTCATAGACTTACTGTGTTGAGTCATTTTTGTTGTTAGTAAAATTTTGGCATTTTATTTGCATTTTAGGCCTATATATTATAACGTAAGCTCCATATGCACGACATTATTCAACTCCAAGGCATTATCAGAAATGAAGAAAAAGAAAAGAAAAACGTATTGATTAGAATTATGGTTACAAAATCGTTTGGCTATTTACTTATTTAGTTCATTTTTTTTTAAAACTCAGCTAAAAAAAATTTAAAAACACGTAGGCCTGTCTTTTCCGAGGGCGCCCACGTGATAAATTTTCTGGGTTGGTGGTGGGGCTAAGCGGCCGTCGACGACCGCCTCGCCCGTTGTGTTTGGTTAAATACAATAACATACTGCTGCCTACCAATGCGGTCAAATTTCATATTGGCCATCTTTGTCTGCTTTGTCGTCCTCATGACGGCTCTGCCCTCAGTGCCCTGCTAGGAAAATGAGTCCATAGACACCACAGAGCCAGTGTTTGTATTACTGGAGGGGGGGTTGGGGGCTGAACCACCAACTGTTTTCTCAACTCCCCTAACATACTGTCAAATTATGTACAATGGGGTCAGCTAACTGTATACATATGATTTACATCACAATTTTGTTCGGTCTCTGACCATCAAAAAGTTCAACCCCAGCTAATTTTTCACAACACTGCTTATAGCTTCAACCTCGTCTACGTCGCTGGACTCACGGATTAATGCGCACGAGGTTCCGTGAGTCACTTTCACGCTTGTGTAGGGTTCCGCGGCAGCAAAAAGGTTGAAAAACACTGAATTAGACCAATGAGCAACCATCAGCATTTAAAATCTTCAGCTATTAAGCCTACAAAATTGTGTAATTATGGACTGCAAAGCAGCGTATGATTCATACCCTGTTTACATGATGAAGCACACATGAAGCTCTCATCAAGCAGGCCTGGTGGAACCAAATGTGAAGCAAACTAAGAGCACAAGTCGTGCATGTGCATTCTGAATACGTTTGCTTCATCTTTGCTTCCTAGTGTAAACGGCGTATTAAAGACAGTTGTTTAACTATACGGTATGCACTATAAATTTCCATTTTACTTACATACTTACGCAGCTATTGGCAAGCAGACAGTTGCACGGTTCACGCACAAATCACTAGTAACTGCACTTAGAATCATGTCACTATGTGGGGTAAAGTAGCATGAATCAAATTTTGCATTCAATTTCAGTTACCACTATTATATAAACAGCATGGCGTCGGCAAACATACAAGCCACGAGCACTGCGTCCGCGAAACTTTGGTGAAGCATAGAGTGGAGTGTGGGTGGCATCTGGAGTCCAATAAAGCATAAACGGTCGCTTTGCATTAGCTTCTGTCTCTATAAATCTCAGCGCTTCCTGCAAGGTTACAACAGGCACTTGACAAACGTTCTACTTGACTGATAACTTCTTTATCTTTCACTGGTCAACCAATAAATAAAATATTTATATAGCACCCGCAATCAACAATTGAATCTGAGGCGCTGGGATGTGGGTGAATAGACGTGATAAGCAGAAGTGAAATGGTGATATTAAAGACAAGATTCAAAAGTAGCAAGACTGTCGGATGAACAGGTATAAAAGGAAAAAAATTCTAGTTATTAGGCGAAAATACACAATAAAACTCACGAAGCAAAGGAAGATCTAAGACAGGAAGGAACAGCAAGAAGATGGCAGTTAGCAGATCGCAAAGATGTAAGCGGTATACACGGTTGTATAAAATCAGCTAAATAATATGGCTGTCCTGTGTGAAGTGCTTTATATGTCAATCAATTGACTGATGATAAAAATCATTTGTCAGCATAAAAGATCAAACTTATAACTAGAAAGCAGTCATAGCCCGCAAGTACCTCCACCAAGGCAATGTTATTCGCCAGGTGGCGTCACCATATTCACTCTGCCAGCGGTTCCCTTATGCCCCCTTTAATGCAATGGTAATGATAATTTCAAAGTGATCCAGAATCCAGGATTCCTGCCGCATCACGCCCAAAATTGAATCACTGGTAGTTTGTGCCATGCCCGACATACCCTCAAAATTTCAGAAAGATCCGTCCATAACTTTTCAAGTTATCTTGCTGACACACAGACAAACAAACAAACAAACAAAAACCAGCAAAAACATTACCTCCTTGGCGGAGGTAACAATTACAACTATTATATGTCACTGAACTCACCAATAAATCGATCGATCAACCAATTGGTTGACTAACTGATCGCTTATAAGACAGACCACATAAAAAACACAGTAAAAAGATGCACACCCACAAAACTCACAGAAAATGCATGTGAACCAGCATATCGTCTAATAAAAGTTCACACAAAGTGCAGTGCTGTCTCAAATGACATGTTTATAATTACGTACCACCATCACTAAACTAATGTTTTTTTACATACCAGTAATGCAAGAATGATTGCAAAAAGTCAATAACCAGTCACACAAAAAAACTAATTCTGCAACATATAATCGCACATTATCTGAAAATCATAAACGCACAAACCTCTATATACATCTGTGTCAGGTTTGACAGACCCTTAACTTCATCGATCTCATAATCTTCGTAATACCTAACAACACCAATCATACATTACGCATATGCTTATACACTGAAAATGTTTTCTACACTACTGCTATTACACATTTCATTTTTACGCATGACAGCACCTACTGCTGTAGCACGTCTTAGCCATCGCAATTCTGTCTGTCTGTCCGTCCGTATGTCACATGGGTGGATCAGTCAAAAATGGTGCAAGCCAGAATCACCAAGGGTCCGTAAAGCTTTTCCATAGATTCGAAAGGGGTCATCCTGAGTGAGGGCACTAAATGACAGGGACTAGGGAAAATTTGTGATTTGTAGCCAATATGGCTGCACGAGACTGATCATGCCCTCTGGTGAGTGTAAATGAAACATCGTTGCTGGGATCGGTGAGCTTAGATTTCGTTCACACCGGGCCTTCAAACATGGACTGCTGTTGCATGTTCCCTTTGCATTAGCTAGGCTTTTCTTGCTTTTATCTAGTGGACAAATTGAAGGGGCAAAGTCAGCAAAGAGCGTGACAAAACACGGAGTTTATCTGGAAGGAAGAGAGGTGGCAGCTCTTGACAACAGTTACTCCAGCCACGTTAAACGTTAAGACCAATAAACTGTTTTTTCTATGATTTTTTCGAGTTCTGAGCCCAAACCAGACTGACAGACAGACAGGTGGATGAGAAACGGACAAAACCCATAACGTGGCGCATTAAAGGTCCATGGACACCAAAATTAACATATATATTTTATCCATTTTCCTAAAATTGCATAATATTTTGATAATTTTGACAGTAATATCAGCACCCAGCATTTTGTCAACATGAAGAAACTTACATTTAAAGTCGACGACTTACAGACATGATCTGAAAAGCGTGATGCCATTTTGGCTAAACTGCACAACCAGTGACGTCATCGAACCAGCCCATCAACTTCATGAATATTAATGGCCTAGTCTTACATAATGACGTCACTGGCTAGACCATTAATATTCATGATGTTGTTGAACTGCGCCAAAGGCATCACTGGTTGTGCTCATGCCTTGAATTTTTTGGGCATAACGTAACATAAGGCCATATTTTGTCACAACTATGCATCAATTTCATATATTTATAAAGCTTAAATCAACATATTATACATTCAAGGTGAAATGTCTAATTAAGAGCTACATAAATTGCGCGAGCGAGTTTGACCATGGCCATGGGCCCTTAAAACAGCTCTGTAATGATCTCACCTGCCAGTCATGTGGTCGTCGCGGTACACCGGAATGTTGGGAATATATCGGTTGTCAAAGCGGTAGTGACAGTTGGGAGCCCCAAACCATTCGTCAAAACCATGCTTCAGAGGCAAGTAATGCGACTGGTGACCTAAATGCCTGCAAACAAATTATTTGCAAACATTCAGGTATGCTAAATCATTTTCACTGCATTTTTATGTTATGAATTCGACATAACTGTAATGTATATTTTTTAACTTCTAGCCTAGTACTGTAGTCCTTAATCCAGACATTGGCTGCACTAAAATAATAAAGATGTTTCTTCATTCATAATTATCAACCACTGAGTTAGTGATTGCCAAGAAGAATAATGTCACAGACGAAAAAGCTAATAGAAGGCGCTCAAGAGAGTCCATATCTCCGCCAAGTGAAGTGATTTAAACATTACTACTACTACTACAACTACACTCTACGAGAAGAAAAAGGGAGAAAGAAGGAAGAGCCGCTTCACTGCAGAGGGAGGGAAAAGTAACAGCCGGCGTTGCTGATTGTGCTGATGGTGCAATGATGTCATTGCTATTATGAGTCATCATGTAGACACACACACACGGAACGACGAACAGAATGACTAATCTCTTAATCTCCTCCAATGTTCACTACATTCACCTTGGCGAAGATAATTAACACCAAGTTAATGTTCAATGGCAATATTTATTCACAAGTTAAAAGTTATATGCTTCTGACATCATATGTACTGTCCCATGAAATCTTTTTCACATTTATGCTATAAATTATGCACAAAAACATACTGCTGAAAGAAAACACAGCAAAGTCATGCAAGGGAGTTACAGTTTGGCTTCAGACCATTTACAACTACATTAATAACTTATATAACTGTGCAACAGACATTATTACCATTTGCCGACAATTTTGGTGCGATACCCAGCTTTCTGCAAGACTTCAGAGAAAAGAATTTCAGAATCATTTATGCCGCCGATAACTTCTTGTGGAGTATAAGCTTCAAACAATCAACATATACGTACATAAATATGACGACAATAAACACACAGAGCAAACATGTCAGCCTAGTAGCGACATAATATGCACACATGCACAGTGTATACACCCACAGTTCTGTGCAAGCCTCATCTGTTAAAAGTGAAAATAAGCACATAACTACCGGGATAGTTCAACTACCGGGGTAGTTACTCTAGCCCCGATGGAATGTTCACACCTATTCTGGTATGTTTTCTGCCCCTTACTGTTCTCAAGTCAGAAGCCATATGGGACAGGCGAACGGTGAGTGAGTGAGTAGAGTTTATCATCCCACCTGACACAGAATAGATCATTTCACGGACGGTTTTTCCAGGCAGCGCACATGCAAAAACACATAAACACAGAATGGAACGCAAAATTTAATATTTACAAAAAAAACCGATAAGTAACACTCAAAACAAAAAATAATCCCAGCCTAACCTAAAATTGTAAGAACTGACCATTATAATAGTGCATGTAAGAGTAATGGTAGTTCTAATAATCTTCCCTACAGTTATCCTCTGGACATCTCAGAATGCTGTCAAATTTGGAAGACAAAGGCAACAGGCAGACAGACAGACATATGGATGTAATATACAGATGAGAAACAGTCAATAAATGCCATATAGCTGCAAAGTGAATTTACTCAGACTAAGGCAGAGAGAAAGATTTACATACTTACAGTTTCTGGCATGTTGAGAAGAATAGAATCCATTGCGGACTGGCAGGCGGCCGGACAACAGTGACGCCCGAGCTGAAAATTACAACACACTTGGGGATATTACCAACAGACAGACAACATCATGGTTCAGATACCATGCCAGACTTTCTGAAAATAGAAAAAGAAGATTTCGCACAGACAGCTCGGTCCTTTGCGAGGAAGCTCATCATCCCCTTTTGTGAGCACCAAATGGGAATCAAGGGATGGTTTTTTTGTGAAATAAATCCAGCTATAACCCACCATAAACTCTTAGATGTAGCATGGTCTTAGGACATCCTATTCCCATGAAACTCAGAGATGGTACTAAAAAATTTCCGATCAACTATATAAATAAAAAGTAGCTCATTACAATAATACTGCAAAATTTTAATGAATTCAAAACATTCAGAACCAAAAATATGATGGAAACAGTCATTCCAGCAAAGAGGCTGGCTTAGTCATCCATGATAACACGAGAACTTACATTACATAACAAAAACATCAGACAGATATAAATCGACAGCAGTAACACTTTAGGCTGGATTCACTTTAATAAAAAAAAGTAAAATAACAACAGAATTAAAACAAAAATGTTGCAACAGTAAAAACCAAACTGTCAGCAAACATCAATATATAAGTAATACATATAACATTACTGCTGTGTTCAGATTTGCAGCAGAAGCCTACGACGCTTGTATGTTAATAATATGCAGTAATGAAGCTGGCAGCAATTTAAAGTAATCATGTGCAGCAATGCTGCAATTATCCTACATTACTTCACACCACTTCCTGCATTCAGCCCCCACCATGGCACTTTGTAGCCTGTCTGGCTGTCATTTCATTGCATTTCAGATGAAGAAATTGCCACAGAATACATGTGTGTGTGTATGTGTGTGTTATACAGGGAGGGAAAGCCACATAACAGCAATCCATCATTCGCCAATTATGTTGAAAACAATTATCTAAATTACCCATCACTCACTCTCTGGTAAACTAGTCCCAAATGTAATCTACTAAATCATAAAACATCCGTTGAATACATGTTTTCGCCTAAGGCCAGCCTTAGCCAATCGGTGGTCCTGGATCTGAATAATAATTGCCAATCTGCTCCTGTATACTGCGGCAGTGGAGTGTGCCAACTGTTTCAACTTCATATAAAAATCCCCTTGGCCCTTCTCCCCCCTCTTGCTCTTTCCTCCTTTCCTGCATGTAAAACTTCCTTCTGGCATCCTCGCCGTAAAGCGGCCATTTTTAAAGCCAGCTAAGGTGGTCTGAAAAGTGCTGTAAGCTCCCCCAACGAGGTCCAGGGCAGAGCCTTGGCCGCAGTCACATTTTGCTGCACTGTATGCTTGCAAAACGCATCTGGTTGCAGCAGTCGTTTAAATTGGCAAGTTGATTGAATACAAAATTTTTAAGGTCTGAAATGGTAGCCCCCTTAAAATCGGTGGCCCTGTTTGGCCAAACACCTCAAATGTGCCTAAGGCTGGCCTTGACTTTGCTTTGACAGCAAATTATTCCTAATAACCACAATCTGGTTTTTCGTGATAGTTCACCACGTGGTCTGCCTGTTTACACACTAGCTTTCACTGGTAATCTTTGCAATTGCCTATATATGAAAGAAGACAGAAAGCTGAGTTGACCTAGGCAGATGGTTTACCCATCTGCAAAAGGCTATTCCAAGTAGTAACTTCACTGATCAAGAAGAACTCATTATTACTAAGTCAAACTGACACTAGGTGTAAAAACATTCTGCAGCACTGGTTTAAACCGGCAAAAAACTAGGGATGGGGGGTGAAATATCTATTTTTTACTTTTTATTTTTATATCATGATGTGAATTTAATATTATGTAACAACTCATAAAAACAAACTGACACACTAAATAGTACTCATGAGAACTTTTCACCTGCGACACCAGAATGCTTTGCGCATCTTAGCCATCGTCTAGGCGTCTGTCTGTCTGTCCGTCCGTCTGTCTGTTACACTCATGAACTGTATCAAAACGGTTGAAGATAGGATCACAAAATCTTCACTATTGGCTGCCCCAAGGACTCTAGGTTTTGGTGACAAAATTTCGTGCCCCTGGGTTCCCCTCGAACGAGGGCGTCAAAGAGGAGTACCCACCTTACATTTTGCCACTATTGGCTCTTATAGTGTGAAAATGGTTGCAGATAGGTACAGACTTGCTGCATATCATAACGAGCACTGGTGAGGGGCTTTATGGATTTGTAAACATCAATGACCTTGAACTACCTTAAACCCCAAAAAGGGGGTTTGGGTGAATTTTTTGCAATCTTTGGCTACAGCGCACATTTCAACAGTAAACTGCGATGAAATGGTTGCAGATAGACCAAGATAACTTGCATATGAAATTTTCAGCATTAAACATAGATTTCAGAAGTTCAAGTCCCGACTCCCTAGGCTCAAGGAGGCCGGTGCAGACAGGCGTCAAAGACAGCTACCCCCTAAACGTAGTTATTTTACCACTATTGGCTCATGTAGTGTGAAAACGGTTGCAGATAGGCAGAGATATGCTGCTTATCACAACAAGCAATAGTGACAAGCATTTTATTGGTGTAAACATCAATGATTTTGAATGAACTTTAACTTCTAAAATAAGGGTTTTTGTGTTTTTTTGCAATTTGTGCCTGTAACGTACATTTCAACTTTCAAGAGTAAACTGCGTCAATATGGATAGAGACAGATCAAAGCAACCTGCGAATAGGAACTGTTAAAACTGTCGCACGACTCACGAGCTTTGCTCAAATTACTTGTAAAGCAAAGTTAATGCAACATATTTCTCAGTAAAACTTTAAAAGCACACTTATATTTTGGAAAGTCCAATAAAAATACAAGGATCAGATATTTTTTCTACAAAGAGACAAAAACCGAAAGCACAAGAATTTTTTAAAGCCCTACCATAATGTCTACGATACTTAGTGTTACAGTAGGTGATAAATAGCAAGCACACAGAAGTAAGACAAACTGATACTGAACCAATAGTGTAAAACTGACATACACGGAGAGCAAATGGCACTTGCAGTGTAGAAGTCAGTTAGCAGCATTCCTTCTCGAGCCATCTTGTCCAGATTTGGCGTTTCACGGGATGGGTTGCCATAGCAACCAAGATCACCCCAACCCATCTATGAATCAAACATACATCCAGCTGACATATTACTTACCGTAACTAAACATTGTGTAAACACTGGATAACTAAAAACTGAGCTACGTAGCTCAGCTCACATTTTCAAAACTTCATGATCAACCAAAAGTAACTAAAAAAACTGCAGGATTAATGCTGCATTTGATCATCATCATCATCATCAACAACCGTGGGCTCAATGCCCGTTGGTGTCTGACGCCATTGTTACTATCGCTGCCCACCGCTGCCTATCTAGAGCAGCGTGGCTTAACTCCTGCAGGGTTGCCCCACACCACTGCTCAAT
>Ga0056128_1005649_pt1 | contig 15736 bp, 8 predicted proteins | sample WorMetLIZISLAND2_FD_71113 | JGI IMG/M metagenome (GOLD analysis project Ga0056128, IMG submission 71113) | Marine gutless worms symbiont microbial communities from Max Planck institute for Marine Microbiology, Germany - Olavius geniculatus... ...
GTAGCATTCCGCCGTTGCGATTTGTCGCCAAAACGAGCGGTCTTCTGCCAGCTGCAGAGCGTCGGTCACTGATATTCCTGTGTCCCGGCAGATCTGATGGATCCAGGTAATGGGAGGTCGGCCACGAGCGCGTTTCCAATCAGGAGATGGTCGGGCACCGTCTTAGGCTTCGCAGTAAGTTTGAAGGATCTGGTTTGCTGGGACGTCCTCTGTGAGTCTGGCAACATGACCGAACAGTCCGAGTCTTCGTTTGCGAACGATGGAAGAGGCTGCCAAGAGACCGGTCCTGCGATCAATTTATTTTAAACATTTGGTCATTTTCGTGTCCACGTAGGTCTGAAATTTCTTGTCACGCATTTTGATGAATTGATCAATCTAGACTTTTGATGATAGATCAATTTTATACCAGTGTTGAGTTGCAACGTTTTACTAAAGCGACAGATGTTTGGTGGACTTATAAATAAATCCGATACCGATACATTTTTAACTCAGTGACTTGACATTAAACAATTGGGCACGTATTACAGATTAATTCGAAAGCCGTCAAGCTTGATGAACGTTCAAAGTATAACACACGCCGAGATCATGTCGGTAGTAAGCTAGGTGACGGGTCAGATCAAACAGAAATATTAATGACTAGGGGCCTCTCAGTTGGCTTGTGACGTTGTCAACCATAAACCGTCCCGAGGTTGTCATCTAAGCAAGTCTTACAGCCGCAACGCCACGACGCAGCAGGGAATCAACCACTCTCTTAGCATTCGGATCGACAAACTAATCAACCATAGTGTAAATTTTGTCCATCTAATTTTTGGTTAGACAATCGGAGCTCATTTGTAGTTACTAAAATGTTTTTATTCGTTATTTAAATAGAAACGTTAAATTTTACGCAATTCGGATCGACGTAACCTAAACCCTATCTCTCACAGTTTCCGAGATATGGCCAGTTTTCCGTTACCATAGTGCATTATGACGCTTTAAGATCATCCAAGGTCATCGATGTGTATGTCATTTGAAAGTTAGTATGCGACTTCCTATTAGTTATCAATAGCAACCTAGGCCCTATTTTGCACCGTTTGGCCACAGTACATCCGCGAAAAACAGACGGACGACAAACAGACGGACGACAACCGTAGCAAAGGGCCGGACCTTTAAGCTTACATCTTAACGGTCGGTCCAAAAATAAAACAAAATCACTAGTCGCCATGTCGTAACAGGAAAGCAAGTTAATAAGTACTCTTATTGTAGTACACTTATTGTCAGCGCAATTAAATAGAAAAAGCCTCAATAGTTTGGACGTCAATGATGTCCCCACTTCAGGGTCTGTGGCTGACGCGAGCGACCGACTGACATTTCTGGTCATCAAATGTTCAGCTTCAATCAGTCAAAGGACGAAGAGCAGTAGCACGGGCCTACCACGCTTGACTGCCTCAAACCCACCTCTCAATCATGACCTTCTAGTGATGGGCAAGTTTAAACAACAGAACGTGCGTCCGTCACTACAGAAAGAAGTCTTGGGAACATGGTGCGTTATTTTTATACTGCTTATACTTATTTCAAGCAAGTAAATAATGACTATAATGATAATAATGATGATGATTTTAATGACGCATGTCATTTTAAAGAACTCAATCTGTGTAAATGTCAGAGTAATCTGTGTAATTTGCCAAGTCTATAGGCTGCAGTGTTCATCATTTCTAGTTTCATCATTTGATTTCAGTATATACGTTTAAGATTGTCATAATTCACAACAAAAAGCTCAGCTGTTGCTAGGGTGGAACCGACCGTACTGGTTGTCACTGACCTTCAAGGTTATCCAACGTCGATGACTTTTATTTCATCTGAAATGGCGTACGCCACTTCCTATTAGTGATTAATAGTAACCTAGGCCTTTCTCGCGCACTGGCCTTTAAGGTCATCTGAGGTCGATAATTTGCAAACCAATATGCGACTTCTTATTAGTGATCAATAGCAACTTAGGCGACGCTGATGCGAGTGTTTTAATCGCTGCTGGAATATATGCCGCTATAGGTTTGCTAAGTCTATAGGCTTGCAGATCGGCAAAAGAGCAGAAGGTGGGCTGACCCTTATTCCATAGCAAGGCGGGAAGCCGCCGTAGTTTGGAACGTTTCTGTTCGTCAAACAGTTGGGTATCTGGGCTATATGCAAAGGCTAGTAACCGTACTGTCACTGAGTGACTGCCACGAGACAGGAAGTCTTTGAATTATGGCGACATCAAAGCAGGCCGTATATTTTCGACTTCTCGGCGGACAGCGCATGCAGACCTTTGAATTTCCAGGGATTTGACTGTTTGAATAATCTCGGCCGCAGAATCTACAGCGTTCGTCATTTCAGCAAAATCGGCGAAGTTTTGATTGTCTTCCACGCGATTTGCTGTACTCATCGACTCGGTAGTCTGCCAGTTTATTTATTGACTGAAATATGAAAGACGATCTGCATTCTATGCAAAGAATTTTCGCTATCTCAGAGTGTCATAACCATAGTTTCGTGCGCTTCTGTATTTTATTATAGTAATATTGTTTTTTTAATTATTGCGCTGTAGCCTTTTTGATCTGTGTCGCGGTTTTATTACTACGCGTATATACTTTGAGCAAAATTAATAGAAAATAAAAAGCCAAAAAGCGTCGTGCAAATTTTTGGAAAACTAGAAGGCGCGGTGCCTAACTGAAGCAGTGCTAGGGTGGCGTGTACAACTGATGAGGTCGCATGCACAAACTCGTGACGTTCATCCACAGACTCAACGTCACTAACAAAACGAGACATTTCATTCTCACGGACCACCCGCTCTTATCACTGTGAGATCCCGCCGCATCATGCACCACAAATGCGCCGTTACACTATCGTACTATACAAAGTATTAATGCCAGCAAATCTGAGGCTTTTTAGTCAAATGCCAATGAAAGACTTCTGAAAGTTGATCACGTAGTATCTGGGCTACTCACCACTGATAGCACCACTAATAGGGTGGATCGAGCAAACATCGAGCTGGCTCAGGCTTACTGGAACCTCGCCCCTGACTCAAATGTAGGCCTAGGTTTAGGCTCTTAGCCCACAGCTAATCACGTGCTATACAGGCTTTCCAATTACAACCCGCCCGCCCTCGTAATTAGCATGCTAATTACCATAGAACTTCGAGCTAGCTGCTCGATGTTTGTTCGATCGTGTAAACACCCAACAAACCGCTGTACACGGTAAAACGGAGTTGGACACGGGTCGGGACGGATAGGGTCAAGTTGAATCAAATGAATCAGATTGCGTCAGACTAGCATGCAACGCTAACAGTGTCACTCAATTATGCTGCGCTTCCGTTTTCGTGTTCCGGCAGTTTGACCAAGATGCAGCACTTTTACGCTTGTGTTGCGGGTCACGTCTTAGTTAAATCTGCATAAAGACCTAACGCCCGCTGGCTCAAGCAACAATATATTTTTAACCGTAACTATCATGGGTCGGGTCTGTTAAGATGGGTCCATGATCATGACCCGGTGAGTCCGACTGGATGAGGTCAGTTAAGTAAACCGCGCAAAAGTCTGTACCGTTAAGTCACCATGCAAATATCGCTAACGATTGACGACACATTGCTGCATATCTCCGGTTCCTGTTGTCTAGAACACCACATTACAGACCTATTATAGGCAATATCATGAAAAACTATGTATTAAATAGTTACACGAAAATACTACCTAGACCAACGGTATACGTCTCACCAATCCTGGTTAAAGCCAAGACATTTATAGCCAGAAGAAATAAACGACGACTATTATTATGTGTTTTACGCTGATAAAACGTTTAACAAAACAAAGCTGACATCATAGAGTAACGTAACTCACTTAGCACTATTAACACATTTAAAATAAATTTTTTAAAATGGAAAACTGAGGATATCATATATAATTTTAATGCTCTCTTGCAAAATAAAACGAAAGCCGAAGTTAAACACTCAAAGTTAAACTCATGGTGTAATGTTAGAAATGTCAGCTGATGACATTAATATGAGTTGTGGTATGTTGGTACCGTATTAGGCGGACATAGATGCGGCCGTAAACTCGGTGTACGTTTACGTCAAGATATATTCTAAAAAGCGCGTACCACGTCGATAAGTTGGATGAGCGCCATTCCAAGCTGAACATTCACAGTATCCGACAAGTTGGCGACCGGTCGAACAAGTGGATTGTATCCTTGACGCTCAAACAAGTGTTCCAGAAGACGGACTTCGTCTTGGCTTCCTAAACCTGAACGTGTCACGTGCGTTTGTAACAGCTTAAAGTTGTAGTTCGTTTTTGTAGCAATTTTTAAATTTTACAATGAGTTGATTTTAAGTAAGAAGATAAATTTCATTGTTTCAATTACATGAAAATGCCGTTAGATTACATCACATTATAGGCCTACGATACAATGGAAAGTTAAATGTCAAAGTCAAGAAATCAACGTAACGGAGACACGAAAAGGTGCAGTAGAAAATGTCAATCCCTTATACGAAGGTGCCTGCGACGCAATAGGCTTTAAAACACAAATTAAAGGAGACTAATCTCCAAAAAAACTTCACGTAAAACTTGAAAAAAGAAAGGTTGCATATCGTATCTGGCATCGGGCCACAATTCTTTGTGTTCGCTGATGCGGACACAAACATGCAGCATGTCGTACTGAGATAAGCAGACATACACAAAGAGGGACCCTCAGGATATTGCAGGGCAAATGGAGAATGATTTATAAATCACAATAGCGTGTAATCAACCGAGCAAACTGCAGTTGTTAGCAGCGATTTGGGTTGGTTTGCACTCCATTCGCGTGACACACGTAGTCAGACACAATCCAACTACAACCGATCATTCTAGTAAATTACAGTTCAAAACCGGCATTTGCCTAGCGCACTTAGCTTAAATGCACGTCGTAGTTTTCAACTTATTTTAATACAGACTGCAATATCAACTAATTTGGCAACAATTTTCATTAAGCCAAGTTGCAATAGAAGTAGACCTATACAACATAATACGACGACATCGGCAACAACGATGATGATGATGATGATGATGATGATGAAAACAAGTTCAAAGTAATTTGGTAAGAGGCGAAATCACTGTCGCCAGTCCATGCAACTCATCGTTTTTATTCCCCTGGTGGCAGCAGCGACCTGCAATTATACGTTTGAGCTGCGGGGTTCGATCTTGGGGATCAGGGGCCCCATTTGCACGTATCAAATGGCATTTAATTCCGTCAAACGGTTTAAGCAGGGTGCACGAATGTGACAGACGACAGACGACAAACTGACAGACAGACCACGCTACGGAGAAAACCGAGAAATATGTAGCTAGGCCTATATGTGAAATCGCTTCTTGCACTAGAACGATTCCGCCTAATAGTAATAAGCTTATTAATTTAGTAGTCTTTTTTTCATCAATCATCATCGTCATCGTTATCATCGTCGCTGTACCATTTCTTCACTGTTTCCATCGTGCATTTTTCTGCATTGTCCGCGTTGTAACTTGACTTAATAAAGAACGAACAATGCGCGATCGATCGATCGAATGAACATTAAACAAACTGATGTATAACTTGCCCGATGAGAGATCGGCTGCGGCATGTTCGAAGATTAATCCCAACAGCAAGGTCCATAACATGCGTAGTAACAAATTCGCCGAGCACGCGTCGTGTCGACGAGCCGAACTGTTATTCGGTAGCATCTCTGATGTCTCGTATACAAAAGCCCTTCTGATTACAGGGAATACAGACCAGACAGACAGACCGGCTGTACGTAGTGCGAACACAGTCTCGCGACAACGCGCAGTATAATGCGAGTCACTACAGTGATGTGCGTCATCCAGAATGACCGATAAATAATGTACCGTAGCTCAAACTACCGCGATCATACAGATATGCTCTAGGCCTAGGCTACTCGTGACCGTGAGACAATAATTCTCTCATCAATCAGTCGATCTTTATTATAGATTTCGGCCTATACGCCGAAAGGCAGCATAAAATAATAGGCCTACGCAAAAATATAGGAAACGTAAAACAATGCAAAATTACAAAAAAAATGATATGATAGACTTAATGGCATGTGATAGACGATTTGAACTGGAAAACTGACAGGCAAGTTGCCAGTTTAATCTAGCACATAAACTAAAATAACTAAAACTGTTTTAAACCCTTGTCCCCGCAACGGTTTTTTGCGACGTTTGTCGGCAACGGGGGGGGTGAAATTTCCCCCCACGCATATCTAGAGTTCTAGAGCACATAGCGACACAATTCTAACGGCTACCCCATATTTTCGGGGTCAAGCTTTTCAGTAATGATACTGCTGGCGTTGAGGAAGGTCGGTATTCAATATGACGGCCACAAAACCGGAAGTAGTAATGATGTCGCTGGCTTTCCAGATACACGTGTCGCTCAAATGATAGCTTCGGCGTTTACGACTATGTACAAAACATTTTAATCTCCAACGATGTTGGCCGACGCCATTTTATGTCGAAAATCTAAGATGGCGGCTGGCTAACCGAAAGTAGTAATAACTTCACTGCTGTAACAGATAGACATGTCGTTCCAAAGACGATATAGGTGTTCTCCACTATAAACAGAACATATATACTTCCAGCGACCATGGCCGACGTAAAGAAAGGTCAGTATTCAAGATGGCGGCCATAAAACCGGAAATGGTATCAATGTCGCCGGTTTCACATACACACATGTCGCTCCAGCGATAGTACAGGAGTTTACGACTACGTACAAAACATTCTAATCTTCAACGATATTGGACGATGCCACGTTATGTCGAAAATTTAAGATGGCGGCTGGCTAACCAGAAGTAGTAATAACTTTGTTACTTTAACAGATAGACATGTCGTTCCAAAGACGATATAAGTGTTTTCCACTACGCATAAAATATCCAAACCTTTTTAGCGATCATGGCCGACGTCGAGGGTTATCGGAACGAAATGAGAGAAAATGAGATAGAACGCACTGTTATGTAAAAAAAGTAAGAACAATATCGCAAGAATGACATCGTAGCCAATGATGCTGTGGATCATTTTATATACAGTACCACAGGCCTATTCGCTTAGTTTTACTTTTATTTCCAGTTTTTTTATTAGAAATATATTTTTTTATTTAATTAAATATTGGTTAGGTAGACCTACATAAAAAATCACAAGCGGTAGCCTATGAAGTGTGATGCATATCCATCATTTACGAGAAACAAAAAATAAACGGAACTTGACCTATAAACCGTACATTTGTCTTGCAAATAATAATGAGCCTAACCTGAACATAGAAGAACTTTGCCTAGTTTTGGGATAGGCCTACAAACAGTTTCTAATTAAAGCAGAATTGGTGGCAAAATATCGATTATCAAACAAGTTGTACCATATGAAGGTAATATCCCAATATTCCACATAATTGCAACACAACAGTGTAGTCTGTAGGCAGGGATGTGGTCTCGGTCGAGACGTCTCGGTCTCAAGACGGTCTCGAGACGTACTAACGTCTCGTCTCGGTCTCGAACCGATGCGTCTCGGGTCTCGTCTTGGGTCTCGGGCCATTGCGTCTCGTCGAGACGTTTTGTGCAGGCGGGCGCAGTGCATACTGTAGCTGCAGTTAGAGCGATACTAACCAGCATGACATTCGTGGCTTGTTCATTCGTTTACGGTTTTTTACTCTTTCATTTACTTATTTATCATAAAGCAGAATTATGACATGTCAGTCTTTTTTCGTCATAAAATGACCTAGTCGCAATGAAGATAAAGTGTATGATGTTAGAATGAATACTATCAGCCAAATGTAGACGACGTATAATGCTATAATCAGCTGTGGTTTACTAATTTCAGTTGCTTGCAAATTGCGATAAACATAACGGCTCATGTCTACAGCACTAGAGCTGCAATTCTTTATGGTGCAAGCCGTTAATTATTCAGTGATAATTGTCAAAATAAAGTGCAAAAACCCACAATAATCACAAATAGAAAGCGCTTACCATGGTGCGAGTTAATTAATCCGTATAATTTTTTTATTGTCAATGTGTTTCACCATATGTCACGGGAAACGTCTCGGCGAGACGTTGAAGCTCCCGAGACTCTTGAGAGTCTCGAGGTCTCGGCCAATTAACGTCTCGGAAGCTGCAACGTCTCGTCTCGGTCTCGGCTCAGAAGGTCTCGTGCACATCCCTGTCTGTAAGTCCACTGCCAGACAACGCAATTACGCAACTCAAATATCGTATTTGCATGTGAAGTTTCTCATAGGTCTACATGAAGTGCACTGGACTATGTCGAAATCATTCTGATGATGACAGCCTGCAGAGTCCAGTCATTCAAACGTTCGCTTGCACACACGATTATATACACACACACATACATGTCACAATCAACGACGGAGACAGTAGAGTCGTCAGTCAAATTTGCCTTCTTTCTCGATCAGTAGCCTATCACTAATGATCGCGCTACAAAAACGATTCGCGAATGACGCCAGCTGCAGGTGCGCGACTGGTGGTGCCATCTCGTGAATACGATGACGATTCAAGACGATTAGGCCTATCTACACGCTGATAACAGCTGCGTTGGACATTATAGGGCCTAGTACAACTGCAACAGATAGAGCCTTCGGTGAACATAGCCTATACTGATTAATTGCTGCAAATTAAGCAATAAAAATAATAAGTACCGGTATCTAATAAGGTATCTTCACTTTTAGCTTACTTGAAATAGGCCCCTACGCTACGGATCTTGCCCGTCCCTCCGTCCGTTTGTCTGCTTAACCTGCCCAGTGGGGGTCCAGATCTAGAAATTTTTGAAGGAGGAGTCAATGAGGCCCGCTCGAATGGCTGAAGCAGAGAGGGATTTTGCCCCTATCCACCCTGCAGCCAGGTGTTTGGTGAGCGGTGTATTTTCCCTCAGCCCTGGAAATTGGCGAAAGTTTTTTTTGCAATTTGGGCTGCTTTTCTGAACACATTAAACAGTCTCAGTAGCCAGATTCATAAGTCGTGACATCTGTGTGATTCGAGTGGGCACGCGGCCGCTCCCTTGAATCGGCCGCTGGACACAGGGGCGTCCATCCCCCCTCGGCGTCAGGAGGCAACCTCCCCCTGACGCTCTCCCCTCTCCTCTTCTCCCATTAACGTTTTTTGTTCTCTCCCTTTTTGTTGCCCTCCCCCTCCTATTTTTCAGCGGCGTAGCCAAAAACGTGTATTGGGAGACCTCGTTTCCTTCCCTCTTTTTTCTTTTCCCCCGTTCCGTCCCTTTTGTTTTTCTTCTTTTCCCCTGTTTTCTTCTCTTCCCCCTTTTTTCTTTAGAAGTAAGACCCCTGAAATGCAGCCAGGGGGTCTGGGGGAGCACTGTGAGCTCCCCCAGCCTTAGTAGAAATCAAATTTGGTGCATTTTAGCGTTAAATATGACGTCTGGTGGGAACAATTTTACTTATTTTGCAAAGAATTAACTGACCAAATTCAGTGCAGTTTAAGCAATAAACGCAAAAAACACGGCGGTACCACAAATTTAAAAATGGGTGCAACAAGTAATCTTCTAGCGAAACGAGCAGAAAAAAATTGGAGCATTGCAGAATTGTCGCATTTTGTTTTATGCGTATTTCGGTATTTTATACAATTTGCCATCGAAAAAAAAATTTCCCCCAGTTTTCAATTTTTTACTCCCCCCAATTTTTTCTAGGAGGCATTTGCCTCCACTGGTCAATGGAGTGCACGCCCCTGGCTGGACATGCACCGTACGGGCTAAAAACTCGAAAACAAAATGACATAGAAAAAAATCCAAAATTGGCGTGAACGTTACCGAGAACGTAGGCCTATGTGAATAACCGGAGTGCCAACTTTTCACTTCGAAAGCTCAAAGGCCAGTACAGGGCTCAGATCGAGTTAAGGTATCAATTTGTCAAGGTTGTGTAGGCTAACTTTAGGCGGACAGCTTGGCCCCTACACGCATGATGAAAGGCAAATATATAACAAGAAAACCTAGCTAAAGCAAAGGGAACGTACGCGCGACAGCGGTGCATGTATATAGGTCCACTGTGATCTTATAAGCTCACCTATCACAGCAATCGACATTCGACACGATGATAATGATTAATGAAGGCTAGTATCTATAGCGCTGCATCTACAGTCGCTAGAGGACGTAAACGGTCTCGCGCATCAGCTACCGTTTAAACGGCCGAAAGCGCGCATTTTCAAGGGGTACCTAAGTTTGACGCGCCCGTACGGAGGATTCCTAGAACGCAGGGGCCAAAAGTTTAACTAGTGAAAACTACGTTTAGGCCTACTCCTGAAAATTTCCTACGCATATGCAGGTTGTCCTGGTCTGTCTCCAGTAATTTCGGCGTAATTCGCTCTTGAAACGTGTGTCACAGTCCGAAATCGCAAAAAATCAATAAAACCCCCTGTTTAGCGTTCAAGGTAATCCAAGGTCATTGCTTTCGATGCCAATCGAAAGCGCGTTTACGACTTCCTATTACTGATTAATAGTAACCCTGGCCCTATATCCCGTAACGTTTATGAGATGCACGACTTGTTGGCTAAAGTGGGAATTGTTTCCTACCCTTTCTCGTTTAGCGCCCTCGCTTGGGGTGACCCCTTTTGAATTTGTGGAAAGACTTTACGGATCCTGAAACTTGAGTCTTCCGGACAGCAACAGTGAAGATTTGGTGATCCTAGCTTGCACCGTTTTTGACTGATCCACTCGTGTAACGGACGGACAGACGGATGGACGGACGGACGGACAAAGTTCGACAAACCAATAGAACTGCGATGGCTAAAACGCGCTATAGTAGACTGCAGTAGGCATACCTGCTATCGCGCGTTAAAAAAGAAGCATCGTTCACGGTGTGTAATTTTATTCCATCGAATCGCGAAGTGTTTGCATCTTTTTTTCTGTCAAATTTTCGTGCAAATGGAGCATCCAGGCGGGCCACGATGCACGATATTGCCACGGCTGACGTATCAATTGCAGGCTGTTACATATAAACGTGACTGTAACACGTTGGACGTAATTCTGCAGCTGAAGCCTGAAATCTCCTCGTCGACGGGCGACGCATTAAATGCCACCACTAGATATCCCGATCTAGATATTGCTGAGCGGAGGCTGCAGCGCAGTTAAGAGCAGTTGGCTTGCCATAGAGCTGCACCAGGGACTGCTGCTGCTGCTGCAGCTGGGCTCGCATCTAGCCCCGGTCACTTATCCATGTAACTAGGCCGGAATTTGCGTCAGCCGCTCGTGCGCCAAATATTGCCCGGCGCCACGCACCGCCCGGCCGCACGCACGCCTCCATTTTGACCCGGTTTGCTCCCTGGAATGACGTCATGGGCGCCTCTTTCGGACGATATTGGAGGAAAGCAAAGGGCGGGACATGAAAATGTAGTGATGGGGCCGGGGATGAGTTTAGTGGCGCCGGTGGAGTGTGGTTCGCCTGCTGTACGGTGTTACGGCGGGCACTGTGCACTGTGTGCAGCTAGTAGTAGACGATGCGGTCGACCGAGGCCGCTGCAGGCGCTGCCGGCGGTTTGTTGTGAATGGACTGTGTGTGTCCGGCGCCGCTAGTCAGTGACGTACGACCAGCTAGCGTACGTGGACTTGCCCTGCCGCCAAGTCAGTCGACCGACTGTGCACGACGTCACCCATGTCGACCGCGGCGGCTCTCAAGTCCTCGTCCTCGGCGACGAGTGCTCCAAGCCCACCCGCTGCTGTCCGTGTGGGTTTCTATGAGATTGAACGGACGATCGGACGAGGCAACTTCGCCGTCGTCAAACTGGCCAGACACCGCATCACCAAGTCGCAGGTTCGTTCAAATAATATTGGTTGTCGCTCAAACTTTTTCTCTCTCTTTCTCACTGACTTTCGGCGCTGTGTCAAACGTGCAAGACTGTCGTGTTGTGAGTGCAACTTAGGCTACAGTATAGCCTATGCCGGGAAAACCGACGTGTCGCACACAAATTCTGCAATCGTCTGCGAATCTCTCGTTGCAGTAGCGGTTGTTGCAAATGCGAACGCATTATGCTTGCAATTGTTGCAGCAACAGCAATGCAAAATTGCACATTGATTTCACAGCACGTCCCGCCGTCTGCTGAATACACACTGAATCAATAGCAAGTCATGCCAATTGGTTGCAGAAACCGGTAGCAGCGGCGCGAGGTTTAGTTCACCGTGTCGCTGTCACTGTCTCATGCAGCTGACTGGGAGTGGTATGGCTGCATGCTGTACCGCTGGTCCAGTGTGTCCGTTAGCGTTGCAATATCACTAGCTCACGCCCGGCAAGGCCGCAGTCGCTGGCGTTTAGGAGGTCTACAGTAATAAACATACTGCAGTGTGTGTTTGCAACTTTGCAAGCAAGCCCTGCAGTTGATCGTATAACTCACAGCATTTACGAATCATTCTTATGCAAAGTATTTTCGATTGATTAGCGTGCTATACGTGTGTCGTCAGTTGCTTTATTTTCAACCGTCACGAGGATTTTTCGCCTTCGGTTCGCTTAGTTTCGTGTCCGCCTAATTGCGACTAGGTCTAGAAGTTTTTTTACATGTACCTTTATTAGCGTATATCTGTGACCGAGGTGCATTCATTCTCTAAACTACTGGTATTTTCTTCGTTTTAGGGCGCCAGAGCATACCCGGTACAATTCTGCCCCGCAATACGGCAGTTTTTATTACCGTCCAACAACGCTACAATGTGTATACAGACTTGCAGAAAACTTAGGCCTATATTGCAGTTTTATAGCGATGTTCGAAAACTGCGAAGATCCTACGACAACACTGATGCAGTTATACTTTCTATATCTAACCCAACCTACGGACAGACGGACGGACTAGTTTACGATGGCAGTAGGCTGGCACTTTGCACTATGCGTGCATCACGCGCTAAAAACTGGCAACGCCGTTTTATATATCCACGTTTTCGACAATTGAAAACTCGGGTGATGGAGTGCAGCACGATTGCGAAAATCTGCACGTTGAAGATGATTAAAAACACGATGGTGAAATGAATAATAGATAGGCCTAATAAACCACAAGCGCATGAAAATATTCCTTGCGAGCAGAGGATAAATTCGACGTTGTTTCATGCTATGCATCGTTATATACGTGTGCTGTTTATGCAATGTCTAACGGATGTTTTCGCACCCCTTGTACAACGAAGGAAGCAACGCGTGCGCGCGCATGCACCAGTATAGGCTATTTTGCTGGCGTTAGAATGACGTCATTTGGCAGAGATCGTCGAGAAGGCATTACGAGCTCTTGGCTGAATGCGATGGGGGTCTGCGCTCTCTCTTGCGTTGTGGTGCTACGGGGATGGGACAACAGCGTGTAATGTCAGCACGATGCAGATTTAATTGTCCGCATAGCCTTCTGTTTTTTTGCGTTTAAACTGCTTTCGTGTATTTCTGCTTTTCGTGTCGTAGAATTCGAGCTATGAGCTGCAGACGTGTTTGACGAAGTTATATACTACTGTTGTTGAATCTGTTTATTCAGTCGCTAAGCGAATCGTGCAAAACTTGCACTTGGTCTATGGAAGACGCGAGGGATTTTCGTGTACTGAAAGTCTTGTACGTGGGCGCTCGGAGGGCATTTTTTCAAATTAGCTTCTGTGGATGTCATGCTGCAGTTTGCTATATGAAAATAGTGCACTGACCGTACACCAAAACATCCAGAAGTGTTTTGAGACGCCAAGAATGCACCGTATTCGTTTAGGACCCGGGGTCGTTCTCTGGCGAAGGTAATATTATTATAGACTTCAGTGAAAATCATGGATTGTTTTTTTTTCTTGGATTATTTTTCTGCTTAGTCGTTCAAATCAAAATTCGTCTTTGCGAATCGATCGGCCGGGATAGTTACAGCTGGTGCCTACAATGTCAGTGACTGAAGCGACCCGGTACGGCACCGGGAAACCCGGTCTATACACATTCCAGGCGGTGTGCCGTCCTCCCACCGATCCGTTCGCGGAACGTGATCCGCAGCAGTCGATGCACAGCGAGTGGACTCGATCCGCGCCAGCGAACGATGATTGCAGATGGGGGATTTGCGCCACCAGTGCCGCGTCGCTGCAAAATGACCACGTATTAGCAATTAATCCGAACTGCTAACAGTTACTAATAAGTTAGTAAGTAATTAAAACGTGAATTTATATAGTGTATAACGTTAGAATTAACCTTTATTGCGCGGTACGTTGACAACCAAACAGCGGAGAGCAGAAATTCATTATGCGTTATGATGTCATGCTCTGTCAGTGATGCTAGCAAGACGACAAGGCACGTGGCCATAGCCAAGGCTAACAATATTGGTTCTAAAGTCTAGGAAGGATAAGAGATAAGCAATTTTGTTTCTAGGCCTATAGAGCAGTAATTTTTGAATAGCAACGATGCTACAGTAATCATGTCATCGGCTCTAATTTCTATGCGTATAAAAACTGTGAACAATTGTTTATTATCTTCTGCATAAAATACATACGGGTTGGTGGCGTAGCGTAGCGGTAACGCGTTTCATCCGATAACGAAGTTACTCTACGCCGGGCCGGGTTAGGCCTAGTACTGCGATGGGCGACTGCCTGCGGGCAGGTAAACCATATCGGTATGTAACCAGCCGCCTAGGTCAACTCAATCTTCCATCCCTCCGGGGTAGGTAAATCGAGTACCAACCTATCTGGCTGGTTTTTAAGGCGGGCGCGTTCACTTGTGTCGGGTGGCAGGTATACTGTGTGATCCCATACGGCAGGTGACGCCCCGTAACTCTGAGATGGGCTTTCCATTAAGATCTATATCACCACCTTTAACCTTTAACTATAAATCGCGTTGAAGCAGAACTTTATGCAGTCATCATGTTCATTGTCAATTATAATTGCGGTTCGTCAGCTGTATGCGTAGGCCTACAAATAAATGAATGAAATCACAAATGCTATTTATCAGCCTTGTAGGCTATGAGCTCTGGGCGAAGGCCTGACGTCAGTGCACTCTGTGATCCGCCGGCTGCAGAGACAGTGTCGTGCTGCGCGGCGGTTTAGCGTGGAATTGTGGAGCGTGGTGCGGAGGGAGATTTGCAAGTCCGGCGCATTCGTAACTCGTGCGCAGGGTCGAGTGGGTCGGTGTTTTTTAGCTTAACGCGGGCGGGCGGGCGGCGTGCGGCGCATGTTGTTCACGTGATCAGCTGGCGCCGCCTAGCGGTCAGTGAGCTGCTTATCCATACCTCTGCACCAACCCCTGGCATTTCGCGCCACACACCACGCTATTTACTATCATCGCGTACCGGCACGCTCGCTTTGACGTCATTGTGACGTCATAGTCCAACGCACCTCAGGTACGGCGCCTAACTTCCGCATATATGGAGTGATGGAAAAGTCTGTGTTTGAATAGGCGTGGGAAGCCAAATTTGGGGCTGCCTGCAGTTGTCCGGTACCTTCCGTTCTCCCAGTTTAATGAAGACCGGTCACTAACTCACTATACAGGGTGCGGCTGAAAAAAGTAGCCCCCTAAAGTTTTTTGCTGTTTTCTCAGCAACCGTTTAGCACTTTAATCTGAAAATTTATACATTTATTTACCAAATTGTTCTACGGTTAAGTGCCAAATAAAATTTGATTCCATTGAAAAATGACGAAGTTAGAGATTTTTTAACATGACCGCTTACCGATTTTTCAGCGTGAAAAAAAATGTTCAAGCTACAACACCAGTTCAATAACATCGTTGAAACAAGTCAAACAACACAGTTAACTAATGATCAGATGCCAAAATTCCATTGTCACTGTGAATGTTC
>Ga0056128_1005651_pt1 | contig 15733 bp, 15 predicted proteins | sample WorMetLIZISLAND2_FD_71113 | JGI IMG/M metagenome (GOLD analysis project Ga0056128, IMG submission 71113) | Marine gutless worms symbiont microbial communities from Max Planck institute for Marine Microbiology, Germany - Olavius geniculatus... ...
TTACTGCTGTAAATAAATAAGTCTGTCAACTGAGCTATTGTTTATAGTACGCGTGTCACAGAGCTGCGTCGCTGATTGCAGCGTACCTATACGCTGTACACTGCCAGAAAATAATTCCACGTATAGCGTGCAGCCGGGTGCCAGGAAATTCCACGGTAAAGGGGCTAGACTATTTTCTATATGCATAAAGCGATGGTCGGCCGCGTCCTGAATATGCTGACTGACACAGGGTGCGCCAAAAATGATCCGATTTGTTTTGTCAGAAGTTTATTCAGAACTTAATCAAATCTTAACCAAATTTGCTAATTTTTGGCATACGGATAGCCGAGACAATAGAATTATGTCAGGTGTACTCGTTGTCCACCTCACCTAATTTATGTCAATGCACTACCGTGTAAAACGCTGTAAATTTACTAATGCCCTTCTGCGGACTGTAGGCCTAACAGTAATAAATGTACAAAACATCAGTTTATAAATACACTTGTTAACGGCGACACGCAGTGACTGACACATCGAAAACAGCAAATATCATTAAAAGGTGATATCACTCACCATCACATCCCCTTACTGTCAATTTGCTGTTGAATAATATCACATTGCTATGATTTTTGCTGTTTTCGATGTGTCAGTCATTGCATGTCGCCGTTAGCAAGTGTATGCCTAAACTGCGATGTTTTGTACATTTATATTTGCCGTTTTATTACAAAAACGATGTTTTCCTGTTGTTCGTCAATTATGATCCATCCGTCTTCGTCGGCCATGAAGACACAGAACCTTATATATTTCGTGGTAGCGATCTTGACCTTTTGGGGTCACGTGACGTCATCAAAAATGTGACCATTGGACTCGGCATGGGCACTTTTCTGTAGGTGGTCAATGATGACCATGTCTCTATCTTGCAGGGTTACGGAGATACAGGGCCTTAAATATTTTAAGGTCACGACTTTGACCTTTTGGCTACGTGACCAGCGGACTCGGCGTAGGCACTTTTCTATCAGTGGTCAATATGATGACCATGCGTCTATCTTGCACGGTTACGAAGATACGGAACCTCGAAGATTTTGGCGTCACGACCTTGACCTTTTTGAGGTCACGTGACGTTATCGGTCACGTGACCATTGGACTCGGCATAACCATATGTGTCTAACTTGCACCGTTACGAAGATATAAAGCCTCAGAGTTGCATTTGCCCAAGTTAAAGGCCAAAAGTTCACTGCGCATGCTTCGTGTCACGTGACCAGATAGGGGGTCCAAAATGACCACATATTTGGAATTCACTTGGCCATATTGCCTATTCACTATGCAACTTTTATGGGGCTATGGCGGCGATTAGGCCTAAGGGCTGCTTATATAAAAATTTTATACAGGAGCGCGTTATTGGCCGAAAATTTCAGTCCGTTTTTTGACCAGATTTTTGACTTTGGGGGGATTTTTCAGGGATTAGGTATTAACTTTGAACTTTCTACCTCTACACGGTGTTTTATAAAAGGACCCCTTTTTGTTTTTTTATAATTTACTTAAATGATGAGCAATTTGCGTGAAATTTTTACCAGTTGTAGCTGAATAAGAATTTGGGGATCTCTATCTGCTGACGCAAAATAGTTTCAAATTCTTCATCCACTTTTGATCGCGTTGTTAATGTTTACATAAATCGAATTTCCGCTCTGCTCAGCTGACATTGAAGAAATTATTTATTTATTATTGTGTGCATTTTCGTTAGCATTCACACGTGTTTTGTAGTGAATTTTACTCAACAAAAGAACACGACCTTACTTCGATGTCAACCAAAATAAGTAATGGTACGTTTGGAAGACATCTTTTAAAGATCCGCAGTATCACTACAAGGAATGCATAAATTGTGTCGAGCCAAGTCCCGCGAAGAGAAAATCGTCGGCTACTTGGTCGGAGGGGGGTTCTTCTCAAACATACCAGACGATGATGTTGCTTTCTACCGCCTAGCTGGGTCTTGTTCATCAGCTTCGTGGCCAACAAAACCACGTCTTGGGACCACCAGTCCAGTTGTTGCTGAGGACAAACAGCTGAAGTCGTGTGACCGGCAGCTGGGTGCTAGACCAGAGACTGTTGATCAGCACGTTGAACATTCAGTTACTCAAGAAGCAGACAGTAGTGATGTACTGAAAAAGGTTTTCATACCCAAACCCTCTCTTCCCTTTCCTCTGTATCAGGAGACATTCCATAGATGGAAGAGCAGCATGAACATGCAGTGGCGCTTTCGCCGACTTCGCAGGCTTCGAGCTAGCATTGTGTTACAGCCACTAGACGAATTCCCATCATTTCTGGCTGATTTCCGGGTTCAACTACGAGATTATGGTCACCTTGGTTTTTGTGAACTATTGCATGAGTTTATGAAGGTGTTTTTCTCTGGTGCCAACATTCGTCTAAGTTCCGCCGCTGGCACTTCTGGTTGGGACGTTACAAGTCGTGTTCATGAATCAACTGGCAGACAACAGGTAGCTGTTTATTGCTTCTTTTCACTTTCAACATTATCATTTAAGTCTGAACTTTTTGAAACCCGTAATTACTTTGTTGCATTTATTTTATCATTTGTGCAGTGTCAGAATAGACCAGTAGCCATTTTAGCTATGCTTTCAACTTTTGCTTTTAACCCCCAGAAACTATTGCCAAGGGTGTAAAAAAGAAAAGTGATAGTAATAATATTCTGGTGCTTAGCTGTATCGGAAGGTTCAGCCAGTTTTTTGTATTTGTGGCTGTGTGTGTGACTGACAGTTGTTGGTGAGTGAATTGAATCAGCAATTATCAAAGTTCTGTCTTTCATCCGGTGCATTTGGAGTCGTTGGTATATCGTGGATTGATCTGTTTCCGAGTGACAAAGAAAATTTTCTGTTGGGTGAGACAGATGCTGAACGTCACAGTGCAGTTGTTAGTTTTGGACGCTATGACGCAGTTCGGTTGGGTCAACATACAGACATCAGTGCAGTTGATGCAGACCTGATATGGAAGATGATCAAAGTCTGTCCCCGTCTTTACTACATGCATTAATTAAAACTGTTTTTTCTGTCACAGTTGAAGCTATTGTTTACGCCAGTGCTTTTCTACCTTTTTGCTACAATGCTACCCAGACACAAGCGTGAAGGTCACTCACGGAACGGAACCCCATGCAATGATTCGTGAAGTGGAAGTTTCAGGGTGTCTGGGGACCGATGCCCCCATCAGTGAAGTCAAGAGGCAGAGAACCTGTGGGATCTGAAAGCAAAGCCCACAAAAGCTGGTGATAAAGCAGCAGGCAAAATATTTGTTCAGTTTGACCGCATTAGATGATATTATTTCACAATTTTATTTCACCGGCAGAGAGCAGTAAAACGTTGTATTTAACCAAAAAACCCTATGAGGTGGCCCCAAAAATTATCATCGGATCTTTTACGTTTTTTACGCCCATGGTCAGCTCATGGGGTCTGGACCTCCCAGCAAGTTACGCTGATGCGCAGAGCTTTTCATATTTTTCAAACAGAATGTTTCCAAAAAAGAACTTTTTTCAATAAATGGACACATGATTTCTTGACAGTGACGGCTAGAGGTGCTAATTTCAACCAAGTAGTCGGTGCTTATTACTTCTATGGCTTGGTCTGACGTAATTTTGCATGCTAGGTTAATTTTATTTTTTACTGACCATGCAGTTGCAGAACCTTTGGCAGATGCTCGCGAACCCTTGGGTTCCATGGAACCCCGGTTGAAAATCACTGGTTTACACATTCTCACTTGAATAGATGTATTGAGTAGTTGAAATAAAATGTATGCCGTAGAGCTGGTAATGGCTAGCTTCTTAAACAGTTATTTTAAATTGTAAACAATAATGATAACTCTTGGATAGTACTGTATAAGGTTTTCTTAGTGATATGACTTTAATTCAAAAATTTAACTATTAAAATTGTATAATCTTCAATCACCAGCAAAGTTCTTAATGTCAAATTCTACTGTCATATCAGTTCACTCATATCTTTGTTAACTCTGCTTAATAAAGGACAGAAAGATTGACATATGGCATCCTTCATCCTGAAATTCACCCACAGCATATGACATAAGTACCAGTAACCAATAACTATTAACCATGTTATTTAGAAGTCGGAATAATCGACCAAGAACTTAATTTCATTGCAGAATATTATTTAGGTAATGAAGTAATTTTTATTTTTGTTATTTTTTCGGTTATTTTTGTGTCCTTTTGTACGATTTTCATGCTAAATAAAATAAGTAAATAAGGGAATACGTTGTGAAGTTGTGAGTTGATTTTCATCAGGTTTTGTCGCATGAGACGTGTCATCTGTTTTACATGTCGCACTGCGTCTTCTTCGACTGTTTGATGAACAAAAGTTATTCCATCACTGAAGCAATGTCTCAGCCTCTCTACCTGTGTCCAGTCTGCATGCGTAAGCTACAGAAGGTTCTACGCTTTCCGTCGGTTGTTGAATACACGAAAAACTTGTTGACATTTCTTCGTCAACTGGCAGAGGCAGGCTTCGCTAACCAACAGCTTGCCAACACTGTCCTGTGGTTTGAACACTGTGTCACTGTTATTGACACCAGGCCTATTACCGACTGAAAGTAATTATTGATAGATTAGTCAGGAGATTCTGCAGTTTTACAGCCTTATTTCACCGGTGCTGCTTTCGTAATGTATTATGAAAATTCAAAAGAGCAGACTGAGGAGCTCCACCCAGTGGATTTTATTGTATGTTTGGATTTTTCGGGTTAAACCCAGGTTTTTAACTTCGCAGGTTTTCGGGTTTCATAGGGTTTTCTGTTTATAAGGATGAGCACTGCTAATGTGTCAAATAAACATCCCAAAAAATTGCAAATTCTTAGGTTTACAAGTTTTTAAAACCAAACTTAACTTTAATAAAACACTTAATTAGTTTGTTAATGAAATGAGGAACTAAAATTGGATTAAATTGCAAGCCAAAAGCAGACTTGTTAATGACAGCCCAGAAATTCTTCATTCAAGTGCTAAAAATTCAGCTAGCATTGCATCGTATTTGTTTTGTTTGGTGTTCACTGTGATATGCGATGAAACATGCTTCATGAATTTATTTTTATCACACTGTATTTCATATTAGAACAGTTAATTCTATTTTACAGAAACGATTACTGCATAAGACTTGTTTAGTGCCTGTATTTTATTAGCACGATGCTCACTGCAAAAGTGTGGTGTGTTTTGTCAACTTTTAATGATAAAAAATTGTAGGAATTTCCAGGACCATCAAAACGTTTTGCAAGACTCTCTTGGAGCCCACCAGTCTTTAAATATAAAGACAAAAAATATTTAAAGACAAAAAGCAGTTACCTACTGCACATACAAAGTGCAATCCGGTGCAAAGTAAGTCAGTGCTATGCTAGGGCTGCATGTTGCTTAACCCCAGGAAAGTTGTCATCCAGGATTTTCATTTTCCAGGACCTTAAGCTTCAATTTCCAAGGTTCTGATGCCTACTGGAAATTCCTGGATTTTTTCTTGATCTTGCAGGCCCTGGAAAATCCAGGGAGACTGGAGTTTGATGTTTGACCTGAACTAGCAGCTGCTAGTTTACTGTGTCCCACCCAGTACATGCAATCAGCAGAATCTGTAGCAATTATTCAGGTCACAATCATAGGTCAAAATATTGTCCCAGTCTCCCTGGACTACTTTTATTAATTGGCAATTTCTGAATACACAAAACTGACTAGCACACGACTGAACAATGACATTAGGCAAGATTGTATCTTTACTGTCATCAGTTTGGAATATGCTTCAATGCACATAACAGACGTGAGACTCCCGGGATAAATGAAAACTAATACATTTAATCTTAACAGCAATATCATTGTTTCCGACATAACAGACATCACTGCAAAGTACAGAACAGTGAACTGTGGGAATAGCCAACAAATCTTCAAGTTGGTACAATTACTTTAAGAATTTTAATGAAATGATTTATACACAAATTCAATAAGCAGGTTTATAAACAAAACAATGACCACACAAAAAATCAACAGACAATGTACATAAAACACATCCCACTAAAGTACAAAATGGCACAATTATGTGACAACATGTAACACTAACACTACACGGTGTTGTATTATCCTCCGTTTGTAAGTAATAATAACTGAAACAGTAAATCGTACTGGGGTAGATGCTATCTCAATATACATCCTAAGATACGTCTAGATCATAAGACACAAGTTCAGTTGTTGCAGCTTATTTACAAACAACAACACACTTTTCAACTTATTCAATTCTCTCTTATTTATAGGCCTAGGGGATTTAATGACCTAAACAAGGGGGATGCACAAACTGCCTATCACACCCCTCATCAAGACTTCTAAAATGATCTTAAGTTTTCGTCTTAAAATATGTCTTTGAAAAGATGCATGTGAACAACCTATTGTTGAAGGGTTCACTAAAAGTATGAAAAATTTGATTACGATAAAATGAATTGGGTACAAATCAGTGCCCAAATGTCTGCTCAAGTAACTTGTTTGTATTATTAAGGTATTGCCCACACATCTATTACACTGTTTTGCACACTTGCAACCAGTAACACGCAATATATTTTAACAACAATCAACAAAATTTTGCAACAACGTTATGTCACCAACAGCACAAAAGCTAGAGAATATATACAAAATAGTAATACAGCTTGCAATCAAAGCATGTGTTCAGTTTTAAAACAGCATGCCATCTTCCGACAAGTTTCACACTAAACTGTTTTTGTGTTTTTCACCCACAAAGTCTTAAATACACGGTGTTTCATAAAAAGGTGCCCTTTTCCTTTCTTTCATAATTCAGTCAAATGATGACCAATTTGCACAAAATTTTTACCAGATGTAGCTGAAGAAATACTAATTCAAAATATTTGGAAAAAATATGACTGCTAATTAAATATTCTATGCTAGTTGTGACGTAATGCTGACATCATAGTGTGCTGCGAGTACAAACTGGCTTGTCGCAAACTGTGCTGACAGACTTGCTGAATAGTTGCCCTGTGTTGATGGCAAGCTTTATCTGGTTCATTGATGACACAAGCTGTTAAAGTTTTACCATTGTAGCCACAAAAACGCCCAAAACGATCACTTTCACACGCTTGTGGGAATAGCTTAACTCTTGGACCTTCCAGCAAGGCAGTGCACTAGCACGCACCGCTTGCGAGATGGTTGAGTTTTTGGATTGCGAGACGCCTGATTTTATGCCCCCATGTTGCTTAGTGCTGATACAACGAACATTTTCCATCAGCGAACAAGATAAAGTTCGCCATCGAAGCAGGGTAGCAAATGACAGAACCAGTTGAGACAATCCAGTTTGTACTCACGACATATTATGACAGCAGCATTACATCAGGCGTCGCACTGGCCATGTGTCACGGCCTCAAGTGGTCTATCCACCTACAGGCTCAACGGCCGCGAGTGGGAGATGAGCACCCCGCCTACGCCCCAGCTGCGGCATGGCTCCCTTTACCTTTACCTTTAGCATTACATCACAACTAGCAAAAAATATGTAACTAACAGCCATATTTTGTCCAAATATTTTTGAATTAGTATTTCTTCACTCTTCAGCTACATCTGGTAAAAGGCGCCTTTTATGGAACACCGTGTACATATACAAATCTAATATACACAACAGACAGACAAACATCTTGGAGATCGGGTACTGTTAATTTGTAGCCGAATAATCCCAATCAGCAGATTATTTTAGTAATTAAATCACAACTGAACAAGTAACTGATATGTCAAGATTGTTATATGCCTAACATAATGATGGATCAAAATTGTCTGCCAACGTTTCAAAAAAATATATACAGCACCACAGCAGTTTGTGGAATGCATTTTTATCAACACAGATCCAAGAAGTATAAATATTCACCCAAAAATAGCCACAATAAATTTCTGTACACATTACGATTTTATCAAGCTTTTATCAGGTTCATCCAGATTGGCTGAAGACCTTCTAGAAAGTGGCTTTTGTGACCAAAATTATTTAAATGAAGAAAAAAATCTTTGAATATAACTGGAAATTTCCGTGGAATCAGTGTTATTTAAACTGAAGCTCCACCACAGTGAATTTCTTACTTAAAATCTGCTTTAAAATAACTGAACACTTAATCAATCTAATGCACTTAGTCATTCGCTGACTTATTTCTGACATTTTCACATAAAATGTAGCAAATGTGCTAGACTTAAAATCACACAAAAATATATACACAATGCTGCTGTTAAATAATCTGAAATGTAAAATTTAGCAAAAACCTATCGCATTTTATTAAACATCTTTACCAAGACAGTACCGTAGACCAGAACACTGTTGTCGACGTGAATAAAATTTTAAAAAACCGTACAATCTATAGCAAACAAACAGAAGCGACATGAAAATCTGTGAGCCCAATACATATCAGATCAGTACACATGTTATAACACTTGCAACACCTTGTCAACGTCAAGCCTAATTCAATGCCTTTCCTAAAATAACAAACAACTGATTAAATACTAACATATCTTAGCCATGCGAATAATATAAACCCTGTCCCAAAAAGGATCCCTGACATTATCTAACGTAACTTAAAGAACGATTGTCAGATTATAATAATCTTTTATACAAATATTCTTGAAACAACAGGCCATCAAATGACTGTTCAATTTCCCAGCTCAACCAATGTCTGCTTCTGCACTACCTGTGGAAACGAAACACACAAAAATGAACAGATAATGTCAAACAACGTCCCCAATATTACCAATTGTAACATGAAGGAAAATGAACCGATTTCATTAGTATTTGATACAAATATTTCTGACATAACTGGCCATCAAATGACCATTCAAGCTGCCCCTCACCCAACGTCTGTTTCTGCATAATTAGAAATTAATTTAAATTAGTTTAATCTTTATGAAACACAAAACACAAAAAAACTAACTAAGCCTAAAATCGTAAGAACTGTCGATTATAACTGTGCATATGTAACGATAATGGCAGTTCTAATAATCTTCCCTGTTATCCTCCAGACAGTCATCAATTTCATAATGCCAATATGTCAGTGATCCTTTTTTGGGACAGTATACATTATCTGTTAATAGAACACAGCATGCTGATGAGTATACAGAGACCACAGGGACACACAATACTCTACAGTAGTCAAATACCAGAAAATAATTGTGAGATACAAATGTATAAAACATCAGTTTATGCATCTGTGAACGGCAACATGCAGTGAATGACACATCGAAAATGGAGCAGAAATCATAAAAAGGTGACAATGTGCTGTTGAAAATTGAGAAGGCAAGGCATTGGGCACGATCTTCAGTCTAGTGATGATTCGATATCAGGATTTAAATTTCGATATGATGTTTTACAAATATTGCGATGTTGATATTTTAAAATACCAAGTATGTAAATCTTATACAAGCATAGGAACAAGACTTGAACATTGAGCAAGGCAGTATGCTCTATTCAGATAATAAAATGTGTCTCAACATAAAATATTACGACTGTAGTTAAATTACGACACCTTCAACCTGCCCCATTTGTAATCTTTCTTTCCAGTCACGCAGTGTAGTGAACAATCTGTAGAAAATATTGCGATACTGTCAAAAATATTGCGATATATTGAAAAATTTGATATTTTTTTTCGATGATACGATATATTTCGATATCGAAAATGATATATCAATATTTTCTATATATCGAGTCATCACTACTTCAGTCTGTGCAATTCTTTTTATTACTTACTGTAATTATTGTAGAAACAACAGTAGCATCACATCAAATTACGAGCTGCACACGTAGATTGGTGGCGTTCAATGCTTACTGCCTTATTACCAATGGAAGATGCAACGCAGCAGTGTTTTAAAGTTTGTTCAAAATTACAATGATAAACTTTCTTGCATATTAAGGTCTGCGCCATCAGTTTTTGCACTTTTCAGAAGCAGTTTACAGCACGTTGTCTACCTTTTTTGAAAAAACATGAAAAGTCGACAATTGACACGATAATTGCCAGATCAGCCGCATTAAGCCGGTGATATCCACAATTTGAACTCGTCACCCGTTCACCCGTGCAAAATCAATCATCACCCATCAGCGATGAATGTCTCCCATTTTGGTTCAAATTTCCCATTATTGTCTAAGGGTGCACTAAATTTAGTCAGTTAATCTTCAGGAAAATTGTTACAACTGTTGCCACCAGATGTGACATTTCACGGCTAAAAGGCACCAAATTTGATTTCTGCTGGCAGAGCTCATAATGCTCCCCCAGGCCCTGCAGCTAAATTTAAAGGGTCCTATTTCAAAGGCAAGGCAAAGGAAAGAAAAGCAGAAAAAGAAAAGGAAAAGGGTAGGAAAAGGAAAGGAAGGGAGGCGAGGGAGGGAGAAGGGAAGAGAGAGAAGGGACAAAGAGAGGGAAGGAAGGGGGGGTTATCACCCACACTGCTAATATGATAACTAGGCAACCCTGTAGTTCTTCTGTTAGGACTACAGCCATGCTCAAGGCACGAGTAGAATGATGATTGTCAAACACAATAACTAACAAGATCTGGCAGTAACACTCACAGTCTACTACATAGTTGATTAAGCCCAAATTCCATTACGCCAACTTTCCCGACACATCCCCAGTGATACGTGTCACGGGCATGTCACGAGTTTGACACTGGGAAGTGACAGACATGGACCATGAAATTGGTGAACTTTGGGGTTTCAAGCTATTGAGACATGTCGAGAGGGTTTGAGAAAAGCCCGTGACAAATCTACAACAGGCCCATCTGTATCACTGAAATGTGTGAACGAGCACGACACGACATGACAAATGGACTTTGGCACATCGCAAACTTGTCACGGGCAGAAATGGTGAAGTCGCCGATGGGGAAGTCTGCGAGGTCATCGACAAACTAATGGGGCATCATGCAGAAGTCAGCGTAATGAAATTTGTACTTTACTTTCTACAGTGTCACGACTGCCACTGTAACATGGATAAACTGCAAACTAAGTAACTGCATAAACCCAACAGAAGACTGGCATGACACGGCACAATGCAGATCATAAAACCCTGGGCTTTCACTGAGAAAATGTTCTATAAAAACTAACATTAAACACTGTTTTCACTTAGATGTTCAATGTCCAAATGAGGACAGAAATGACAAACTATAGCAAAACAGAGCTGGTGATGATTGTAAAATATCTAATAGTAAACTTTTAAAAAAACCAACGATTAAATTAGTAGATAAAGGTTGTAATTCCGAGAATTTATGTAGCTTATTAGAACAACGATGTGTTGAGACTAGAGTACAGCAACCCAACGAGCAAGCCTCCAACTTTCAGTAAATTCATCAACCAAATACTGAGCTATTTTTGAAATACTCCCACTAAACCACACTTGGCAATTCATCTACAGAAAATCAAAAAACCTCATTAATGAAAGATCAGCATTCAGAGAACTGGCAACAGCAATTTGCAGGCTAGCACAGGCCTAACAAAGCATCTGAGATCTTCAACTTTTACTCCTATTCCATGGTACTGCTAAGTATGCCAGTGAAAGACTTGGAAATGATTGCTACTTGTGAGAAAAGTCAGTGGTTTATTTTTGGCCAGTCAGTGTCTCATACATAAACAGATAACTGTTGTTTCTGCAGAATGTACATGCGCTGCTGATTACACAACTTAAAATTCTCGTTGGCACTTTCACTGAGTCACTCAATATACTGGTCTGTCTAAACACCGCAGATCACCACAAATTAGTGACATCAGATCAATCATTGTCTCCAGATGGCACTGTAGATCACGGCCGGATCAAGGCTTTCAGAGGCCCTAGGTACAACTATTCTGTGGGAACCCCTTACACATATATTACAAATTACAATATACCACCAATTTTGTAAGCATTCATCAAACAACCAAAATTTAAAAAAAAAATGGTTGTATATTCCGCTGTGTGTAACTCCTGAAATTCAGCTACGGATTTTGACGGAATGCTGGGAGCTCCCCCAGTGGGGTCTGGAGCAGAGCCCCAGCTGAAATTGAATTTGGCGCACTTTAGCCTTAACACATGACATCTGATGGCAACAGTTGTGATTATTTTCCTGAGAATTAACTGACCGCATTTAGTGCAGCTTAGCGCAGAGCCCGTAAAAGCGCAGGGCTCTAGGCCATGGTCTCGTTCCCTAGGCCATGGTCTCGTTGGCCTATGCATTAATCCGGCCTGTCTCAGATGAGCCCAAGTCACAAAAATAGTTTAAGTTAGTGATCTGTGGTGCTATAGACTGATCTATGGTCACTATCATAAGCAATTTCTGGAATCTGAAGTAATCTGCGGTTAAAGGCCTACTACAGTCAAAATTGACCTTTGCGATTTTAATGCATTTTCAGCCAGTAAACTTCTACTAAATACTACATGCATGGTACCAGTGCAAAATGTTTGCAGAACAATTTGTATTTGATTTTTAATGATTGTTAACCCGAACCAGCTACAAATAAGCGCTTATTTGTAGCTGGTTCTCCGTCGCTCGTAAAATATCATACTGACTAATCACAGCCTTCCTCTCACTGAAGCTGGTTCCCGTGTGCCCATGCGGCAAGAGCCAGCGAAGCAGTCAAATGTTTCGTTTTTGGTTTATTTGCTTGCCGTCTACATATATAATGTTTTTGCATCTTATTTTACACTTAATAGTTAAACAATCAACAGATGCGAATGTTTCTACAAGATTAAACATCACGTTTTGCATGTTCGGCAGTCGTCTGCTACAATTTACACACGCAAGCGCAACTTCCAGTTTCGTGTAAAGTGGGACTGATAAATAATGATTTTTGCACATAATCTATTCAAAGTATATAAATGAACTGCGCATCTGAAATCTACATGTGACATTTGTTCAAAGTGTGTCAAAAAAAATTTTCACTGCCTTTAACGCTGAGATCTGCAGCACTCAGGCTGACCACTCTGTACAGCAACCTTAGTACTAAACTCACAGTTGAAAACAAACAGCGACAATAAAAACCAAAAACATGCGTTCGAAAGCAAAACAAACTGACATCACAAAAAGCACAAACTCACACAAACAGATCTGCTCAAAAAATACGTCAATTATTAATATCTGGTGGGCTCAAGACAGTATAAAACTGCTTCGGATATACCAGCATATCATCCACTATATAAATCCACTGCAGCAAATATTATCCAACAGACATCTGGATAACTAACTAGCACTTACGCCACGGTCAAACTAATATAAAAATTATGCACAAAAATTGCACATCCATCCCACAACTTTCCATGCTTTGATGGTAGACCACGGTGAAATGAAATATACTGCACCATTCTAAATAAATTCTGCCGAGCCACGGTCTAAAGTTTATCACCATGACTTAGTGCTATGCCTTACAAAATAACAAATTATTCAACAATTAACGTGAAATCAGACGTGTGTCACTAGCGACAAAGCTTCTGGGTGTACAACAGAGTGGTTTGACTCGCTACCGGTGATGACCGACGACGAACTTTCCTCAGCACCACAACTGCTCTGTGTGACATCAGCCTCATTCAAGTTGTCCGGAAACGTGAAAAACAGAGTGATCTGCAGCAGCAGCACAGAGCTACCAGTTGTCACAGAAATCTCCAAAATAAAAAAAACGACAACTTACTACGACATATACAAGGTGGGTAAAAAAGTAAGCCTTCAACTCTGGTCTGTGTCTTCACCAAACGTTGACTGATTTTCACAACCCTTTCTCCGGCAGGTACCGCAAGAATTTGCATAAATGTATTGTTCAATATCCCACCCACCACTTTTAACTGTGTCATTACTTTACTATATCTCTTAAGGGTAAAAAATCCTGGAAAATATATCCAGAATTCACTGAAGAATCTGTATCGCCATGAAATTTAACTATTTAACCACCTGCAGTAGGACTCACACAATTTTTAGTGACCTAGGAAAAAAAACAAACCAAAAAACTAACCTCCTTCTACGCTTTGACGGAGGTAATTAATAAGCTTAATTAAACAAGTTCTGCCAAGTAAAATGGTCGCAAACCTTAAAGTCAGAACTGTACACTTTGTGCTGGACATCCTTGTTTGCTTTGTCGATTTCGCTCTTTGCTAGAGTCAGCGTGAAGAACGTGGTCGGTGACGATGACGACGAATGCGACACTTTAACGATGGGCTTTGACTTAGTCTGAAGCTCAGTGGGCGTGGCCGACAGTTTGGCAGATACGATATGGTTCGCAGCTGACTTATGCTGAGTGTAGCGAGTCAGTGCCACTGCTGTAAGCCTATCAGACGGTACGCCTTCGGACCGCGCCTGCACCGATGGGCTCACTAAACCACCGCCTGTAACTGCACCCCCACGTGCTGACAACGGCTGCCTGGTAGTAAACGTCGTCCGTTGTGTTGTCGAAGTCTTGCTAGATACCGGCAGGTGTCTGTTTGCCAAATCCCGCTGAATGTAGCGAGATACGCCGGACGTTGGTACTTTTGTCGGCTGTCGAACACTGTGGCTGGTTGTTGATGGTGAATCTTTGTCGACAGTGGTGTGTAAATCGGGAGTTGACGATGCAGACTTCATACCAACTGATGCCTCAATCTGCTGATCAGTCGTCTCCAAGTTCTCCTTTGAGCGCAGTGTCTTGTGCTGCTCAGACACAGTCTTTGCACGGCTCAGCTTTGCACTGTCGCTTCGACCCAGGAACTGACGCTGTCCAACAACTTTTCCACCGCCCGGAATTCCACCGCCACTTGCAGCAGAGGATTCCCCGCCCGGGTTTATTCTGTCCTCCGGCTTAATGCGGCCGTTGGCCAGCGATGAAGCTGGCTTTGGCCCTTGTCTGCTGTGCAGTGACGATCTCGGGCGCTGGGTGGCAGAAGTTGTCTGTGGCGTTTCCCTCGAGGTTTTGCTCGTCAGACTGGTCTTTGCACTGGAAGCAGAGCCACGTCGTTCGGTTAGGGGTCCGGAGATGGGCAGAGGTCCAGTGACATGCATGCTGCGTGGTCTGACTGGCGCGGTATCACGTGGCTGGCTGGCACGACGAACAGACACGCTACCACCACCAGCTCGAGAGCCGCTGCTTGCCGAGCTTGCATTGCTTGATGTGCGCACGACGTCTGACTTTACAACCTTCAGCATCATCATCATCGTTTTTATTGCATGAGTGATAGCAGCTACAATAACTATAAGAAAATGCAATGGAAATGAGTCAAAAGATGGATACAATATTACTATAAAGACATAAGAAATGTACAGCACTAGTGCTGAGCATCAACTATTTACTAGTCGACCATTTAGGGCGCGTTGCACCAACGTCGTTCAACTTTGAACCCGGGTCAAATCTGAATTTGAACCTAGTTCAGCCGTAAATTGCGTAGCACCAAAGCGGTTCAAGCGTTGATCTCCATTCAATTCTGAACTGCCATCTGATCACCGATCAAATTTTGATCTCAGTTCAACTAGCGGTTACGCATGCACACTAGGCAACAAATTTTTTCCGAGATAAATAAATTGTCTGATTCGAATCTTATCCTGTCCAAAAACTTCCTCGTGTCGGATTATAAGACATCCAATGCAATTATTCTGATGATCTGGATATGTTAGATTTCCGCCATATTCGTTTTATGTTCTTTTTGTGCTCGATAAATTAACAAATAGATGAATATATCGCATTTTTCGGTGGCGATGTCTCACTGCTACAGTAAACATACGATCGAACCCTTACCACAGCAACAAAAACTCATTCGTATCGATTTATAAGAC
>Ga0056128_1005654_pt1 | contig 15732 bp, 8 predicted proteins | sample WorMetLIZISLAND2_FD_71113 | JGI IMG/M metagenome (GOLD analysis project Ga0056128, IMG submission 71113) | Marine gutless worms symbiont microbial communities from Max Planck institute for Marine Microbiology, Germany - Olavius geniculatus... ...
GCCAAACTGGGGCTCCGTGGCATCCGATTTTGTGAAAGCCTTGACAAATACGTTTATGAATTTCTCATTTGCATTTGTGAATATACGATAGCCTAATCTCTGGAAGCTGCAAATTACAGCATTTCAGCTAATTACGACGTTGTGTCAATATTTAACGGTATCAGAAAAAAATTTAAATGTTAATTGTTGAAAAAGGACTATTCAAGATATCCAACCTGTTGAATAGGGCCCTTGATGGGCAAAGGGCTGGGAGCAAGCCCCATGCACCCTCCTCCAAATTTGGCACTGCAGTCCAGTCCTAAGTCTACTATTACCCAGCCGGCTGTTCAGGAGTATATGCTGACCACTCAGCAAAAAGTAATGAACACACCCCCGGTGACTATTATTTGTTTTGAAATCTAGAGTCTGATCATTGTGTTGGCCGCTATTCGTGATGATAAATGACTCGAGACGGTTTTGTTGACGCTTGGAATCGTTTCTGTTTAATGCCCTGTGACGTCATAAATTACGATGATGCCATATCCGTAGCAGACTCATAGGAGTCAGTGAAGAATCCACGTTTCACTGATATATAGATTGTAAAAAAATTTAGTCTAGGCCTAATATGTTCGGGCTCAAAACTTTGCCCGCCCCTCGTAGGTTTACTCGAATTTTACTTGTAGGTCTACACAATGACAGTACAAAAGATGCGTTTTGCAGAAGCTGCTGCGGTTGATTGCGCTGGTGTGGCATAAGGCTCTGCGCACGGTTGGACGACGCAAACAGAATTGCGTATGGTTGAGTCTTAAGCTGCGATGATTGACTGTCAGCTGGAAACAGCTGCTGAGCCTCAGCACTGCAGCACGGCATCAATTAGACCTGGGCCTCGAGGCAAGATTCCTGGAGTTGCGCATGCTGGCATGCGTAGCAGCGCATCTCAGCGTTCAGACTGTGCAGGTGTAGGATATGTGTCCTATACATCCTATCATATCCGTGATGAAACGCTGTATTCTTATTGCCAGTCGTCGATCATTCATGCGTATCAACACATAAGTAATGTTGCATGAATATATGCGGTATATCCCGCAACACTGGGAAAGGGCGACGCTTAGCTAACTGCTCCCAGATTTTGCCACATTTTCACAACCTGTCTGCGATGTTTTGTTATTGTCAGATTTGTCACACCAAGATTTTTTTACAAATAGGACTAAATGATGTCCACTTTTAGACACGGATGTTTTGTCATTTTTCACTTTTTTTCTTTCATACAAAAAAGACATGTAAACGAGAAGTTTACGACACGGGTTTTAAGCCTATGTTGACTCAATTTTCAAGCAAGGCATTTTAGATGTTTAGGCCTATTTTTATGACTCTTGTTTTGCACACGGTTATCCAGCATTACAGTATGCAATTTATTCTCATCAGTCATCACGGCCGGCGCTCAAAATTCGGCTGGATTTAAGCTAACATGCGGTCACGGACGGCCGCATAGTACGCCATGTCTGCATTTGGCATTGAGCGTCGCCTCGGCCCGACGTTTTCGTTGGTTTTGTCTCGTGTTGTGGCCCTGTGTGAGTCGCGGACGATGGGTCATCATTTTTGCATGACCCACAAGTTGTGCGTCATGCAAAAATGATGACCCATCGGCCGCGATTCTGCGTGAGGTTGAATAGTTTCAATTCGATGATTGTTGTCTATCCGGCCAAATTTTCGGCGACGTGTACATGCCGCCTTGACCCGCGCTCCCGATAGCTCCTACATGTTGATACTGCGTAGGCTTACATGTACGTACACGCTCGTGCATGGATGTTAATTCCGCTACACGAGATCGACGCTGGCATCTGCACTCTGTTACGCTGCATCTACTTTCTGTCCGTGATGTAACGCGCGTAATTACCGCAGCTACGTGTTCTCTACCGTTGAACTGCGTTCTAACGTCACGGATCAAAGCTGCAAACTCACTTATAAGTCCATACATGGTGAAATATACGGAACAGGGCATGACTGAAGTGTCTATAGGGCCCAGGCCTCGATGCTGTTTTTATGTCGGGATTCACGTAGTGCAACAGACGCTATTGCTACCGTAAGCTGTCTGTCCGTCTGTCGTCTTGTGGCGTCCGTCTGTAACGTTAATGTATTGTGACCATTATAGATTATGTTACTTGTAAACTAAACAAACAATTAGCTTCGGGTCTTCTGTTGCTTCTCGCAGCTCCGACGTCGGTGATCAGAGTCCTATAGGGAAACGTCTCCAAATTTTGGGTGGAGTACATGTCGCTTGTGGCGTAATAGTTATTTTGTCACCCGGAAGTAGAGTCGTAAACATAAACAACATCGCGAGGCGTGGGTTTAGGCTGCGATAGCAGGGCGCTCGATCTTGTTAGCGCTTTAAAGCCGCGGTCACTTCGAAAAGCGTCGAAGTTGTAATCAGACCACTGCAGGCAGAATGTTGGTTAAAATGGTTAAATGCTGTAAGCTTAGCTCTTCATAGGAAACCTATCTCAGAGCTACGGAACGTCACCCGCCTTATGGGGTCACATAGGTGACGCGCGCCACGCCTTAACCCCAGCCAGATAAGCCGGTACTCGATTTACATACCCCGGAGGGATGGAAGGCTGAGTTGACTTAGTTGACTTTTTTGTGAAACTGTGCCGTTTTAATCATGGTCGTCTTGACGTCGTAATTTTTTTCTGAGAAAAAATGACCAAAACGTTCAAAGCGTCTTCGATTCAAAAAGGTTAAAAGGTGGTGTTATAGCTCTTAATGGAAGCCCATTTCAGAGCTACGGATCGTCACCTGCCATATGGGATCCCACAGTGTTACCTGCCACCCCACACAGGTGAACGCGCTTCGCCTTAACCCCAGCCAGATAGGCCGGTACTCGATTTACCTACCCCGGAGGGATGGAAGGCTGAGTTACATACCGAGATGGTTTATCTGCCCACAGGCAGTCACCCATCGCAGTATTAACCGGGCTCGGCGTACAGTAATTTCGTTGATCGGATCAAACGCGTTACCACTACACCACGCCATCGTTTTGTCCAGTTCATAAAAAAGCTTGGCCAACAACTGTGATATGATAATGACCAGACAATACGGACAGCTTATGCGACATCTGCAGGGGTACAGAATGATGTTTTTTCAGCACGCTCGGGGCGGGAACGAGGCGCATGTTCGACAATGTTTTGCTTGCCGGACAGACAGGAATAACTCGCCGGTTTGCTGTACGGTCTTTCCCGGCAGAGAAGCGGTCCGGTCCGGTCGCTTATCCGGCGTACCCCTCTCTCTCCTCTCTCAGCTGTTGATGTTTGTTGCTGGCGAAAGAGTTGGTATCGCTCTGCTGCTGGCTGTTTAGTCGCCAGCCTGCTTCCGCCCCCGTGCGTCTTATCGCCGTGCGTCTGCCTACTGCCTTCAAGTGCTGTGCTCGTCGAAAGCCGCCGAGAATACGCGTGCCCAACGTGAATTTCGATCCGCTACAACTGGAATCAGTAACTACAATGTCCGAGCAGTGGTGCATAAACAACAAAAAAATTTTTTTAAAACATCAGCACAATGAGCATACGGCGAATACACTGTCTAACAGAACTGATGGAACCTACGAGCGTCCAAAGTAGGCCTACTGAAAAACAGCCCGATGGGAAATAATATAGCGATTGTAAGGTATTTTTCATGTTTAAGTCATTTTTTTCACAGAACAATACCGACGACATATCGATTTCATATAAGGGTTAATAAAAATCTTTAAAATTGTCGTAATTAAACAAATTAAACAGCGACAGTAAAGCGACGTATAGTACGATACAACACGGTGCATATTTGATTTGGGTTGATCTGTGATGAAACGAGGAATCCAAAAAGTTAATGTGGAATTTTAAATAAGATTACAAAGAAATGTATAACGTTGGAGTGATCCGAATTCTTTTATAAAACACTGTAGCCGAGAAATAGCATTATTTTATGTCAAACAAATTTAATTTCTATCGTTTAGCTGTTTTGATAAAACACGCGATTTAACAGAAGACACTGGGAGACAGACCGGAGCACTGTCATAGCAGTGTTTCCATAGCAGTGCATCGCGCGGTCAAAAATTAAGCGCATATACAGGGTGTTCCAAAAAACGGATACGCAGTTTTATTTTTGGGATAACTTTGGTAATTCAGCACCGATTTTAACCATTCTTTCACTATTACAAGCAGAAATTTATGGCGCGTAAACGTGAAGTTTTCCACCCACCGCACCTTTATTGTGTAACCACATTACCTAGCAAAACAAACACTACTGCTAATATCGGTGTTCAGTGTTTTGTTTTATTGACTAAACTTATTTGTCGATAGTATTAAAATGATGTCCGGCTGCTCAAGCTAAGTTGCAGTGCTCGATGTGTCCGCCGCCATTCTTGATAACAGCTTCAAGACGTCGACGCCATTCATTGATATTGTTATCAATGAAACGCTGTGAGAGTTTTTGCCACTCGGTGACTATCGCTCGCTTTAGTTCTTCCACCGTCTTGAACTGTCGTTGGTGGTAGACTCGTTGCTGAAGAGCACCCCAAATAGCGTAATCTACGGGATTAAGATCAGGGCTATTTGGAGGCCACATGTGAGGTTCAATGAAGTTGATGTGCTTTTTTCAGATAGTCCATCGTGGTCCGGGCGGTGTTCGCTGGCGCTCCATCCTGCTGCAGTGTCCACCTGTACAGTGTTTGTTTTGATAGGTAATGTGGTCACACAATAAAGGTGCGGTGGGTGGAAGAACTTCATGTTTACGCGCCATAAATTTCTGCTTGTAACAGTGAAATAATGGTTAAAATCGGTGCTGAATTACCGAAGTTATCGCAAAAATAACATTGGGTATCCGTTTTTTTGAAACACCCTGTAAGTTAATTTGAACATTAGGCCTAGAGCAGTCGTTTAATAATAAATGGCGCATCCAGTAATTAATGTAACCATATCAGGAAATGCACAGAGACTAACGTTTTCCACACCGCAAATAAACTTAAGTTACCGAGTTTTAATATCCTGTTGCTCAATATTCGTGTTGTTTTTCGTTCTTGGTGTAGACCTAAATTGTAAATAACTAATAAATAATTGTAAATAACCCAAGCATGTTGGTGCCGGTATCTCACGGTCATCAGCTAATGCCATGTGTTTGCTTTAATGTAGGCTCGCTAGGGGTTTCCTATCAGCATTTTTTATTGTTTTATTTTTTACGATTAACTTACCGGTATTGAGTGCTTATTAAAACAAAATTACGTTTTATATTTCGTGTTCACGGGTTATCATCGGCCATGCTAAAAGTAGCTGATGAATGAATGCAGTTCTGTGGACTAACATCCACACTCTAGCGGATGGGAGTGTGGATGTTAAATGTTCCAATCCATACACCGCTGATATGCAGTCGGCATCAGTGCGCAGCAGCCGCAGCAGCCGCCTGCCTAGGCCTATAGTCGTAAAAGTTACGTCGGTTTCTGCGGACTGCCAAATGGCGGCTTGTCGATCCGTGTAGAAGAACTGATTTTTGGATGCTGAAACAGAGAGTCTCACCGGTAGTAACGGTTCAGAAGTAGCCTAAGCTTATATGAATCGACTAGCCTAGCTTCGAATGCAGGTAATGAGTTGCAGAATGACGCAGGATACGTAGGCCTACGTTCTCTCTCAAAACATCCTGCGGCGCATGGACGTATAGTCGTAAAAATTTGGGTTATAAGCAAATGAAGGTACGGCATGCTAAGGGCAGGAAAACGGATAGCAGAAGCTGTACGTGCGTGGAAATAAAGCAATGGCACGCCTGTTTACCGGTTTTAGTGTGTTGCTTTTCGTCATTTGGCAGATCCACACAGCGTGGGCGAGCCCGTTCTTTTCAGTCTCTGACAGTGCACTTGTTGCACAGTACACAGTAATTTTGCTGCATCATTGGCATTTTTATTACATTGCGAGCTGCATCCGGTTTTCCCTATACTGTTGTCGGGCGTGGATGGCGTTGGTGTATTGACAGCTGCGTAGGAATGTAAGGTGCCAGGAAAACATACGCGGGATAGTCCGTCAGTGACGTCACTAACAGCAGCAGCAGCAGCCGCCGCTGCAACAGCGATGCAGCGGTAAACAGCTATAGGCCTAGGTGTTAGGTGATTATCGCTTTCCTATCAACTCAACAGGAAGTTTTCCCCATAATATTAAAATAAAATTTGTTCCGCTACAATCCGCCATGTCAAGCGCTTTTCTTAAAATAAGAAGATTTTTTACTACATAATGTGAACATAACAATCAATGTATTTAATGTCTGTAATCCCCTATAATCCATAAAAATGTTTTTGAGTTAGCTGTGCTACTTAAGTCTGCATCTTATGCTGCATTCAAATATTTGTTTCAGATCATTCATCTACTACTTAAAACCTACGTTTACTGTTAAAATCATTTTATAAACGTTCTATGTTAAAGTTAGATATTTGTAAGCATAAATGCAATATATGTATGTATTATTGTAACACAAATGCGTTTTGACATTTGTTGCAATAAAGAAATGATTGATTGATTGATTGATTGTAGAGCTAGTGCCAATATCCTTGCGCAAAATTTAAGCCTATTGTAGTATTTTGTCTTTTTTATTTTAACTGTGCTGTGTGGTTTCATTGTAGACCGACTCGACTTAACATACGGGCTAAGGCATTCAGTAAATGGTCTCGGGCGCGTTCAATGCGAAAAGCCCCGCCGTAAAGGACTGCATCGAGTGGAACGATTTCTAATAAATATCTGGGCACAAAGAAAGTTATTTGCGGACTGTTTTGACACTGATCTACAACTCTAGAGCGATAATGCCGGTCGGCAATCAGTGGAGAATGCGCGGCGGTCGCGCAGCCACGGTCACTGCAGAGGAGTCTCAACCAGCGGCCACCAAGGACCCCGAGCCAACTGTAGGACCTCATGGTAAACGTGTCGGTCGGCTGCAGAATTTTCGGACCAAGAGCCAAGACGCAGGCAAAGCGGCGGAGTCGGCGCCACAGGCCAAAGACGGCGCCGCTGCGGCAACAACCGACGGCGATCTTCCATCTCCCGGCAAGAAGACGCTAGGCGAGAAATGGTCGTCGGCGTCGATGAAAGACGACAGCAAGACGGTGCGGAAGAAACGACTGGAAGTCACCGAGGCACCGGTGGACGGCAGCCTGGAGACGGCGGATCCAGCAAACGTCGGAATCATCATTGAGAACGAGCCTGTGAGACTGGAGGGCGTCGTACGGTCTGATGACCCGAGCGAGTTCTGCAAGCCGCTCGAGGTCGAGAAGGGATTCGCTAAGAACCTGGCAAGTCGCTTCTTGCAGCAGCAGCAGCTGGATGCGACGCCGAGCTCCGCGGAGTCAACGCGACGCTTTAAGATGGACGTGGCGCCCGGCGAACCAGAGGTAATCAGCGACATCGTAATATGTCATGTTCATAGAATGGTTTAACGTGGCATTACTTCTAGGACCACGCGTGAGTAAACTATTAAATAAGTAGGCCCTATACGTCCGGATGTGAGCGACGGAACAAGTCTTGAGATGTTGTGTGAAGACCGACAGTGACGGTGCACTGGTGATATAAGAGGTCGGTTCGTTTTTAGGCTGCTGTATTGCTGATAAGCTGGTCATTTGTTAACGAGGCTTCGTAGTTTGGCCAAAATTATTATACGTAAATATCTAGTAATTTATATAATAACTTGATTTGGACCATCAGTTCAGTTGCGTTTAAAAAGTGTACAAATTGCGACAGTTCGGTTCATTTTAGTTCATCTCACTTTATTTCACTGGCTGTGCGTGTACGTTCCTGTAGGTTCACGAGAACGAGCCGGTGCGTCTGGAAGGAGTGGTCCGTAGCGGAGAGCGGACCCAGGACGTGGTCGGTAAGCGAGGTACGATCAAGAGCATCGCCGGACGGTTCACCAGTGCACAGTCGCGTGGTGACAGCTCGGGGGATAGCAGTGACGACGGCGATGACGACGCGGGGAGACGGCGCCCACTGAGACGCCCCGTGGCTCCTCTCGGCGACACGTCTGGATCCAGTGACGCGGTGGTTCTGTCAGAGAATGTTCCTGCCGAGCTTGATCCAAGCGTCGTGCGGTCGACGGACGGCTACCGTGCCAACGACCCGGTAATGGAGAGCGGTCGAACTCGCAGCATGGCGGAGCGCTGGCGACAGCAGCAGGAGCAGGATATTTCCACACCCGGCGGCAGGTCCAGCAAACCGGCCTGGTTGATCGAACTGGAAAACGCCAAGGAGACAGAGTCCGGTGTCTTCGAAAACGAACCAGAGGTATGTGATGCCGACAACGTATAGTGTGCATCCACGGTTTTGCCTACGATCTTAAAGGTATTATACAATAATAATTATTATTGTGTGCTTCAATTATTGCTTACATCTGTCAACTATAGGCATTGCGTCGGTGAGTTTGTGAGCGGAGGGTGATATTTGTAGGGATGTCGTAGAATGCACGAATGACGCTGCTACTGGTGGTATAATGCTGCGTTCCATTTGGGTCGTGAACTCGTGTTCACCGTGATCACGAGATCGATTCTGTCCCAAACACGCAGTAAAATCGTGAACACAAGTCGTGAACTTGTGATTCTGGCGACTACCTTCATGTTCGTGCATGACGAACGAAAAAAAATTGGGGGAAAACGACGGAAACGAAGGAAACAAAGTCCTTACCTTACTGATCTTCTGCAGTATCATAAATCATCAGTGTCCACGCGCTCTTTTACCAGTCAGTTACATGTACTTGCAATTCTATGGCATAACTTATCGTTTGGTTTTCGTTCTTTTCGTGTCTCTGCACCGAAAATTTGGAACTCCTTAACTGCTCAAATTCGTTAATGTCAAATCTTGGCTACCTTCAGACGTCACTTAAAGACACTCTAGTTTTAGTCAGCCTTTTCTGCCACCTAGCGTCCATCATCCTATGCGCCCTGATTTTTTCTGACATTTTGACGCTTTTAAGTCATTTACTTACTTACTTACTTAAAATGCAATAATTTGTAATAAACGGCTATTTTTTTGGTAATCAGCATGCTGCGTGACACATTATTATGAATATATGAGTTTTCTGTAATTTAAGCGTAAGTTAGGTCGTCGTACGTACAGCGAATGAAACTTGCAGCTGATGCCTGTATAGCAGTGTGGAAAGGTTCGTATTGTGCAAAACTTTCTCGCCCAGCAATTGAAGCTTGGTGTTAAGTTAGGCCTTAATTACAATAGTGGTTCGGACTAAACTTAGATTACTTTAAAGTTAGTACGCGTATTCCGGTAGAAAAGCTATTATGATAGATTCAGTGTTTGGGAAGCTTACGATGGTGATCACCAGTTTCCGCTTCTCGTGAACACAAGTTCACGATCCCAATGGAACGCGACATAACAACTATATTCTGTTTTGTAAAAAAATCTGTGGAAGTTTGACATTTATCGATTACAAACATTATTACTAAACATTACTAAACATTATGTTTTGTAGCATCACGTATACAATCGAGCATCTGTGCTTGAGTGCTGTCTGATTCAGTTGCATGTAGTGGACGTCTTCTGCGCAGGTGCGCGATGACGTAGTTCGTGCTGATGACGACACTCCTGACGTCATATCGGTCCAACACACGCGCAGTCTCCGCCAGATGTGGACACAGATCGAACGAGACCGCGACCAGCCTACTACAACACCAGGCGCACGACCGCCGCCCGTCAAAGCCAAGGAACCGTCCCCCGAACCACCGCCCAAACCGCCGCCCCCTGAGGAACCCAAACCGCGCTTCGGACGTCGGCCGATCGGTCGTCTGCAAGGCTTCGGTCAACTGCAGCAACAGAAGGAAGAGCCGAGCCCGCCGGTTGCTGGTCCGGGGAAGCTGGGTGATGGAAAAGGCGTGCGAGGTAAGACGGTACCAGGGACAACTGCCGCTTCCACTGCGGCACAACCGGCGCCCGTCGAAGCGTCAAAACTCTACGTCAAACCCTCACTCAAACCGATCCAGAAGAAGAAGTAAAGCTGTCGTGGTTCTACAGCTAGGGTAGACGAAAAAAGTGACACCGATGTGTTGTGTTGTTGAATTTATTATAACTGCAATTTATGTTTACTCACGTATGATTTTCGTTAACAACCGACGTCGTTCTTTGTCTGTTGATGTAAACAAGTTCTTTTTTTATGCCAATAAATTTTAATTTCGTTACGATGGTTCTATTAACTGATGATAAACCCTGTTTGATTTACAATCTGCATAAGAAAAAAAACAGTGAGGTTTCAAAAGAATTATCAGGCATGAAGATGTTTTAAAATATTTGAGCACATTTAAAATGTCAATAATGATTAGAAATTAGTATGGTTTTTCAAATATTATAAATGTTGTGTTTTGCAGATTATATGGCATGACATTGACGTACCGCAGTTAAAAGGGGTGTCACTTTTTAACCCACCCGGTATAGTTACCGCTACGGAGTACGGACCACAACGGATTTCAAAAAGCACGTAATGTGTCGCCAGTTTAAAGCTTCGTTGTCAGTCTGTTTTGTTTTTTCGTTGTTTCCGTGGCGGTCCGTTTTGGTTAATGATGCGCTTCAGACTAACAACTGCAACGCAATTTTTGTACTTCGTGTTTATGCAATTCAATGTGATTTGACTAAATAAAACAAGCTCGTCCAATCATGCTATAGCGACAGGTTATTGTATAGTGTACGTACGTACGTACTGCGTTCGTATGCTGCGTAACTCATGATAAGCAAGACTTTATCTGGATTTGTTAAAACTGAGTTACACTGTTCTTGTTGTTGTATTTTATGCATGCACACGCTAAATTCACAGTTAAATACGATCAGATATCTTTGCGTGTTGAAATTATGAAAATTTCGAAACTTTGGAGAATGATGTAGGCCTACGCTTTTCATTTCTTCCATGCTTTCGTTAAGTGAATCGCTAGTCACTTTGTTCGCTTTCACATTGCTTGTTGGCCATTTTTCTTTGCAATAGTGCATCCCTTATCGTTCGTTAAAAATATGCAGTGATATAGCTAATGTATTTACACAGAACTTAATGATCGTATTGTGTTTTAGTGATTTTGTCGATCGAAGCTTGTAATTTTTTGTGATTTGCAGCAACGTCCAATATCCGTAATGAATTATGGTTAGCGGGTAAGTCTGTGTCACATGTTCATGAATAATGCGATTTTATGCTACATTTTAAGTTTTAGGCTACAGATTTAGATTTAGTTTTTACTCGTAAAAAATTATAATACTAGTATATTTGTTCACAAAGTTAATGCTGTCTTTTGTTTCAAGTATCCGCTGTCGAATGGACTGCATTCTATTTCGCATTAGGCCTAGTTGATCACTTATCGAAGGTTCTAAACTAAGAATTGCTGGCCTACATAAAGCAATTGTATTTAGTCAGTTGTACAGTAATTATCGCGTGTTTGAATAATTGTCGTCATTGCCAAGTGTTTCTGCGCGCGTTTTTTCAGCTATCGTATTAGGCTTAATTGACACGATCGTCACATTCCCACCACAATGCTGCATGCAAGTCATGCTTTTCACCGGAAAAGAACATTTTGATGTGTCAGTTTAATATATAATTTTTTACATGAGATTTCTTAATACATCTGGAAGATAAAGCCGTATAAATTATTTTGTCTGTTAAAAAGTAATATCATTCAGACTATTGCTGTATATTCTACTGTGCTCTACTTAACAGAAATTGTTATTGTTTTGGTCGCATACATTGATTAGCAGGGCTGCCGTGGGTGTGGAATTCTGTGGGTAGCGGGAGTCTGTGGAAATTCTATAGGAATTTCCACAGGTTTTTCTGTGGATATGGGATGGGTATGGGAATTGAAATCCAATTCCCACGGCAACCCTGTATTTGCCATGACGTTGCGAGAACAGAAACTCTCAATGTACAAGTAGGCCTAAATGCTAAAAAGCTCTGTATATTGATTGTAAAACAGTTAAATGAATTATACGTATAATATCTACATGTATCTGCCTCTGCAATTATGCAATTTACACTGATCCATATGATGATGTATGACATGATATGATAGTAATATTATGATAATCTGTAATGGTAATGCAGATTAATGTGAATTAATTTTACATAGTTGCATAGGCAGAAAAGCGTCTTCGCGCCAGAAAAGGTGTGAAGTTTGTGCTTTCCTCGTTTTCAGTGTACTTTCTGTTAGGTTTAAGTCCGTACTGCAAACCACCTTGAGCGAATTAAAATAACATAGTTCAAGTTGTACGTGTATCTGAAAATATTCATGAACCCGATTATTCACAAGCGCTGGTCATTGATCTCGCGTTACTATTGGTCACTTGTCGGTGTGTTCTGCTTTGTTATCTGTTCACACTTTAACCCGTTACCAGACTGCTTAAAATATTCGATCGTGAGATGTTGAGCACGAACTGCAATACTTCGATTTATTGTTGATTTTTTGGTACAACTTGCTGTACAGCGCCAGCACGTTGCACAAAAAATCCACAGCAGATGTGTGAGAAGGGAAGTTTGGAGTTTGTTCTATTTACCGGAATTTCCCAGCACAGTATGACGCTGATTCAGCTTCGTCAAACGAATGCATCCGATGAAATGCTATGCGAATTTTCGTTAGCAGTGTGCTCGCAAATGTTTGAGGATACAATTATTACGCGCAACAGCATGTAATGCTGGGGTGCGGACGACTGGGCGACAGACCACCTGGGCGGCAGACACTTGGGCGACAACGGTCAATGCATTGAAGACGTGTGGGCGACAGACGTTTGGGCGACAGGTGTCGTTTAGTTAGCGAAAGTAAAAAAGTAAAAGTATATCGTCTCTAGACTTTTAGCGTTCTTCTACCAGGTTATATCCTAGCAGAGACAGCATACACTCAGGTCAATAATTTAATTTAAAAAAATAAAACAGTTTAGTTAAAACAGTAGTTTACTTATTAATTTTAATTAATTGCCAAATAGCAGAGTTTGAAAAAGATATAATTTGACTGACAGCAAAAAAATGAGAGTAGCAACTGCCGCAAAAGTGATTTCTGAGGGTAGACTGCATTAAAATTAAAATATTGCTTGTTATGTGACATCAAATGGCGGCGCTGCAACGCTTGATCTGTCGGTTGAATCAAATGAGATGCAGGAAGTTAATTATCTGCAATTTGATGGCTTGCGTTTATTGCTGGTGTTGTTTGATTTGATTTGGATACACGACGGTCATTTTAGGTTCATATAAACTTGGGTCTCGATCGCCTGAGATAGCTGAGTATTTTCCATGCGATGTTTATCAATATTTAATATGTGCATAGGCACATACTTCAAAATTCGTTTGAAATATTTTTGTCGCCCAGTAGTCTTACTTTGTGTCGCCCGCACGTCTCAACCTGTCTCCCTAGTGTATGTCGCCCAGGTGGTCTGTCGCCCAATCTGCTGTCGCCTAGATGGTTCGTCGCCCAGTCGTCTGTTGATCATAATGCTTCGCGCGTCTCAGCCATCGTTTAGGCGTCTGTCTGTCTGTCCGTCCGTCTGTCACACTCTGGCACTGTATCAAAATGGCGACACCTAGAATCACGAAATCTTTACTGTGGGCTGCCCGAAGGACTCTAGTTTATCGTGACAAAATTTCGGGGCCCTGGGTGGAGGGATACGAGGGCGTCAAAGAGGTGTACCCTCCTAAAAGAAGTTATTTTGCCGTTATTGGCTTGTTTAGTGTGTAAACTGTTGCAGATAGGTACAGACATGCTGCACATAATTAGAAGCACTGGTGACGAGCTATTTAGATTTATTAACATAGATAACCTTAAATGACCTTGAACCCCCAAACAAAGAATTTTTTCGTGAATTTTTCGCGATTTCGGCCTGCAACACACATTTTAAGAGTGAATTGCACCAAAATGGCTGGAGATAGACCTGAACAACCTGCGAAGAGGAACTGTTAAGGCTGTCGCGCGTCTCATGAGCTTTACTCAAATTACTTGTTGTTGAACAGATGTAGTTCTTTCTGTCAACTGTAAATAGTTTTTGCTATGCATAAACACTGACCTTAATGTTCGTTGCTTTAGCCTACGTGTTGTTCAACGCTAACTACTGCTGTCGAGTGTCGACGATTCGTTCATAAATTATTAATATACCTGCAACGTGGTTATTCGCAGAATAAAAATCATGTTTATTTGTTACGTAACAACACATGTATTGTTCTGTTTGGTCGTTTATTGTACAATTGCAGTCGAAAAATGTCGGCATTAAAAACACTGATTTGATTTGAATTCACAATTTCACACGTGCGACGCCGACGGGACTCGGCTGTCGAGTCGAGTCGCGTAGACGTCGCGGGTGTGAAGTAACTGAAGTGATGACTGATGACGACTGCCGACGAAAATTTGGAAACGGAACAAGCTCAGAATTTATCCAGTGTGACCGTGTGCGAAAACTGTCTTGACGCAGTTTCCAATTCTAACTGTTCAGTGAGAAGTCCTAAAACAATAGAAGAACATCAGCTGGATAATTCGAAACTTATTTAGTTTCCAAATTTTTTACCGAAATCCGTCGGTAGTTTTGCTTTAAAATATTTTACTTATTAACTTATAGTCACAGCACCAATGCACCAACTTTACAACCTCGGTTGTAAGTTACAAACGCCACCGACCACTGATAAAAAAGTTTAAATGTCAAAACATGTTTCAAGTGTAATTAAATGTGAAAAATGTCGTTAAAACTAACTATATCTAATCGTTTACAATATTAAAAGGCCTAATAATTAACGCGGTCACTATTCGTTCGGCAGCCGTAAAAATAGCTTGAAGGCTAGGCTGTTGATACGGCGGCCGGATAAATAGCCTGTGCCAATAATAGGGCGGGTTCATAAACTCCCAGCGGGTAAACCGTGTTATGTCCCAGCCGTTTATAAACTACACTCTGTCTAAAAAACATCCCTGACATTTTCGATTGTAACGAAGAAAAATTATCCGATTGTAATAATTTTTAGTGTAAATATTCCTGACACAACCTGCCATCAAATGACCATTTAGTTTCCCAACATACATTACCTGAAATGTGCCGCCAGTATGCAAAAAATGATAACTTGCAATTTCTAATATCAATTGAAGGATTAAGTGCAAATACCGCACCTATGAAGATGTGTGGTTCTTGTAGGCTACGTAACGAGTCCATGGGCATGTATCAGCCGAGATCTATAACATAACGTCTTAGCCATCGCAATTCTGTATGTGTCTGTCCGTCCGTTCGTCCGTCACACGAATGAATCAATCAAAAACGGTGCAAGCTAAGATTTCCATATCTTTACCATCGGCTGCCTAAAAGACTCTAGTTTTAGGAACCGTAAAGCTTTTCCATAAATTCGAAGGGGGTCACCCCGAACTACACTGTATCCCAAAAACAGCCCCGACATTTTCAACTGTATCTTGAAAACCAATTATCAAATTTTAATAGTTTTTGGCATAAATATTCCTGACACAACTTGCCATCAAATTACCGTTCAGTTTTTCACCTCACCCAATGTATGCTTCTGCACTACCTAGGGAAAGCAGATCCACCGAAATATGCATTAAAATAAACAGAAAACCTGAAAAAAACACCCCCAACATTATCGATCGTACCTCGAATAAAAATTAGCAGATTTTAATAATAATTGGCTGAAATATTTACGACACAACTGGCTATGAAATAAGTGTTTTAGTTTTTACCTCACCCAACGTCTGCTTTTGCACTACCTGGGGAAAGCAAACCAGGCATAATACGTGTTAAAATGAATGGA
>Ga0056128_1005655_pt1 | contig 15732 bp, 15 predicted proteins | sample WorMetLIZISLAND2_FD_71113 | JGI IMG/M metagenome (GOLD analysis project Ga0056128, IMG submission 71113) | Marine gutless worms symbiont microbial communities from Max Planck institute for Marine Microbiology, Germany - Olavius geniculatus... ...
AATCGTCTCTTCTGCAGCTTTCTCCATAGCCATGGCAATCCTTTTCGCGTTTTCGTCCAAGTCTTGTGATGGCTCTGCTTGTCCGAGATGCCGTTCAAGTGCTACTCTGTACGCATTACAACTGCCAGTGCCCTACCTTAACCCCAGCCAGACAGGCCAGTAATCAATTTACCTACTCCGGAGGGATGGAAGGCTGAGTTCATCTTGGTGTTGTTTATACACTGAGATGGTTTACCTGTTATGGTTAAATACGAGGGTCATCCCAGAAGTTTCCGGCCTCAACATATTAGACAGTAATATTTTCCACGATCGATACATCAGTGAAACGTAAACCATTTACTGACTCATATGAGTCTACTGCGGATATGACGTCGTTGTAATTTATGACGTCATTGAGCATTAAACAGAAAAGATTCTTAGCGTCAACGAAAGAGGCTCGAGATCACGGATAGCAGATAGTAGTTTTACTAGTAGTAGTAGTTCTAGGCAGAGTAGTAGTGGTAATAGTAGTCGTAGTAGATGTAGCAGTAACATTTGAATTACTTAACTTGGCGGAGATATGCACTCTCACGAGCGCCTTCTAGTCTCTCTGTGTGTCTAGTACTGACGACAAACAAATAAAGTATTAAACACATAAAAAAACATTTAAGCTAAATGACAATAATTAGACTAACTGCATAGTGCATACAAGTGCACACAAAATGACCCATAATGTGTCAAGCAGAATGTTAAGCGTTACTCACTCATTCACTCATGTAAACAAACACGCAGACATGCGCAAAGCTGTTTAACAATCCAAACCTGGCTTAGATGCATCTTTTTATACCATCTAGCCAAGAAACAGAACAGGCCTACAGGGCATTTTCAGACCTGTGTGCAGTGGCGTGTTCAGGATTTGACAAAGAGGGGGGCATGGCGAGCGAGCAAAGCATGAGCCTATAATGAGAATCTGGGAGTGGAGCCCCCAGCGGAGTCCAAAGACAAGTTCTATCTCGGGTTAAACTGAGATCTGACATTTTAAAGTATTAATTAAACACCGCCCATGGCGTGCGCCAGCCAGCCGTCGACTGCCTTGCTGTTGGTTTCATATAGTGTCACTTACCCACTAAACCCGGCCGCTGCGAAATATTATAGGCATATACGGCTTGGAGTTGGTTTTTAAAAGCGTTCGGCGACGCCTGCGTCATATCAGATGCAACCTCACATGGCGATTTTAATCGCATATTGTATCGGTATGAAAAAAGACCATCAAACATTGCTGAATTTTGCAGTTTAAAAAATTTTCATGGCCGGGCCAAGGGGGGCATCGCACTGTGCCCCCCCTTTAAATAAACCACTGCCTGTGTGGTTTCCTGATAACAAATTTATCACAGACAACAGCCTGTAGCAATCCAAGATAATCAACAATCTGTATGCATTGAAAACACTATTCTTCTGTTCCCAAGACCCACAAAAGCAGAAATCGACGGTAAATTATGACAGTAAATCAAAGAAAGGAGAAAAGAAAAAACGTCACACCTTCCAGTGAGAGTCGGTAAAGTAAAGCTGTGCCGTCGCTAATACTGAAGACATTTTCACTCGCTCTCAACGATTTCATTATCTGCACAAGAGTGTAAATAGTCCATCTCTCCCACTGCAAAACAGTCTTGCAGCCTACATGTCCACTCAGCAAAGCCAATCATTATGGACATCATTTTTCGAGAGCAGTCCCTATTCAGGTAACCACTATTGTGGCAGTTTCTATTCCGACAAAGTTAAGATCATCGTTTGTGGCGGGTTAAAAACAAAGATGAACTGTATCCTTGGCTATCGCAGACCTGCAGTTGTGGGAATAATGTAACATCTGTCGGAGTAGTGGTTGTCTGAATAAAAACTGTCCATAAAACAATTTTTGGAATAGAAACCTGTACCTGTAATTTTCTGCTATATATAATCTAAGAATATTAACTGTTCAGTGCTTACTGCTCACAATCAACAGCGATACTAGATACTCGTGTTTCTGTCAAGCGACATTAGGGTCCTAAAACTTACAGAAGTTTGTAAGTTAAACATATAGTAAACTTAAGAAAAATCAAACTTAGCAAAATCCATACAAAAAATTGCAAAAACACTTATAAAAGATGCAGATAATGGCTGACTAAAAAATACTTAAACAGAAATTAGCAAAATCTGAAAAAAACTAAAAGTAAAATTTATAAAAAGTTTTGTAACTGAGATCCCTAATACCCTACATAATAATTATGTGATTTTCCTTGCAGTCTGAACACTATGCACAGCCAGTGGATCATATAAAGGCAGTCAGAAGCTTCAATACATGGTGTTTCATACAAAAATGGCACCGTTTTTCTTTCTTTCATATTTCCCTCAAATGATGATCAATTTACATGTAATTTTTATCAGATCTAGCTGAAGAAATGCTGATTCAAAATATTTAGACTCAAAATATTTAGACTCAAAATATGGCTGTTCGTAAAATATTCTTTGCTAGTCGTGACGTAAAGCTGACGTCATAACACAAACATGGGCTTGTCACAACTGGTGCTGACAGTTGCTGAATAGCTGCCCTGCTTTGATGTTTATCTGGTTCACTGATGACAAATTGTTTATGTTTTATCATTGCAGACACAAAAAACGCCCAAAACGATGAGTTTCACATACTTGTGGGGATAGCTCGACTTTTACACCTTCCAGCAAGACAATGCACCAGCCACACCGCTTGCGAGATGGTTGAGTTTTTGGATCGCGAAATGCTTGATTTCATGCTCACATGTTGCAGATACGATGAACACTTTTCATCAGTAAACAAGATTAAGTTCACCATCAAAGCAGGGTAGCAACTGACAGCATTCGTTGAGACAAGCAAACTTGTACTCACGACACATTATGACGTCAGCGTTACATTGCGACTAGCAAAAAATATTTAACTAGTGGCCACACTTTGTTGAAATATTTTGAATTATTATTTCTTCAGCTACAGCTGATAAAACTTTCATGTAAATTGATCAACACTCGACTGATTTATAAAAGAAATAAAAAAGGCACCTTTTTATGAAACATCGTGTATATTGGTTAAAAAATGTTATGACAAAAATGAGCTAACAAGTGTGGGAGTTATGACGAATGGCACATCAGGGCTCTTCTGTGACACCACAGTGGACAAACCAGATACCATCTGAGGCGGTATGCATAACAACTTCGTAACTTAACTTCCAAACTAAAATCAAATTACGTCAGACGTAGTGCTAAGTCGGTATGCATAACGATGACGTAGCACTAGTCAGACGCCTACATCCGAACTAACTCTAGTCGCTCCAGCGACCTGTCGTAAATATTTAGTCGGTCGTTGTCAATGTAAACTAACGTCGCTAAAGAGCAGCTGCAATCACGTCATGTGTCGTATATAATTTCTGGCGAGTCATTTACGCTATTGAAACTTATTCCAGTATTCAAAGTTGCCGAATAAAACGTTTAGCATTCGATAAATTTCATTTATTCGCATCGCGCATTCTTACTTAGCCCATGGAGCTGTAACTAGGCTCGAGCACGCCCGTGACTGCAGCAGACGACAAGTCAGGCCATATCTATTTTTAGCTGCAGGCTGGCCGAGGCAGAGTGCGTTTAGCCAGGAAATTCCAGAGTCAAACTTACTCGACGTCAACTAAATCGCAACTATCTAGTCGCTTGCAACGACAGCATTTTGCATGTCGTCGAACGTAACTTTCTAGTTTGGAAGTAGTTAGTCGCGACGTAGACCTTACATCCAAACTAATCTACGATGTTGTTATGCATACTGCCCCTGGTCTTTCACTGCCGAGCTCATGAAGGGGGCCATGAGCCAGACATGGCCAACAACAAAAACACAACCAATCCACGAGGTGACCTAAAGTGGTGACACCCCAGTGACCCCACCCAAGCATAAATGAAAGAGAAAGCATAGCAAAGCAGTGAACAAACTGACTTTATTGTCAAATATGTCCAAAGCAGCATCATAGTTAGCATTCTCAATGTGATAAACGGCAGAGTGCCAGTTGATGTGACAGGCCATCACTGACTGCGGCTGTCAACAACAACAACAACAACAACAACTACTACTACTACTACTACTGTACAACTACTCCTATTAAATGCAAAAGTAGAGCTAAAACTCGTAGCAAAAAAGCTTGAACTGATAAAATTTTCTACTATGTGTGATTCATTATTCAAGAATATCCAATATCCAATGTGCAGATATATGGCCATTTAAAAAAGTTAACCTGTAAGTTTTAATCACTTGTTTTTGCGACATTTACAGCATATGCAACCTGAATCCTCTTCTGTAAATAATGAAAATTTGGACAAAAATTTCCCACAGTACCAAAGATATAAAATCTTTCCTAGTTCATTGTTTTTTACTGACTCACTCACTCACTGCTGCACGTAACCAGCTGTGGGTCGTAGCGCCCTCCACGTCGGCAAGAGCCCATGCGTCAGCAGCAGTGAGTCCGGTGTTCTGTACAATCTGACTCATCCATGTAGTCCGTGGTCTACCAGCAGGGCGATTCCAGTCTTGGTGTGATATGTCTCCAAACCTGGAATCCACTGCAAGCTTCAAGGCTTTATGTGCTGGTGTGTTGGCGGACAAACGGCGAATATGGCCGAAAAAGGAGTGACGGCGAGCGGCTATGGTACTGAGTATGCTTGGCAGGTTCGTACTGTCAGCTACAGCCCTGTTGGTGACGAAGTCATTCCACCTAACACCAAGAATACGTCTTTGGCATGTCATATGGAATGCCTGCAGCCTGTGTGAGTCTTCGTTCAATTTATTGGTTATTGATATAACCAATAAACTGTGGCTGTCAATGACACAGGCCACTACTACTACAGCTACAACAACAACAACACAACAATTACCAAGTTCTATTACCGCTGCTGCTACAACTACTACTATTACTAAGTGATACTGGTACCAACCTGCCAGTCATTGACGGTGCTTTCAAGGAAATTGAGTCCATCGTTATGTTGACCTTTCATCTCCATGACGTGTGCTACAGAATGCGAGCTCCACGAGTCCCGCCGGTTCAGTTCCAATGCCTTCATAAAATAAAAAAAAAAGTAAATGTGTCAATTTGTATAGCGCATCTCACATACAATGGCTCTAATGCGCTTTTCGTCACTAACCCGAGCCGCCAGCCGCACGGCCACCACAGGCAGCCTGCAGACACAGGCTAACGCAGCAGCTGGCTAGGCAGCCCCAGTCAGCTGTACTAAGGTCACCACCTTCCGTTACCCATATAAATGAGTCACTACTCATTTTACCGTTCCACGGAGGGTAGAAGGCTGAGTCGACCACCAACAGTTACCATACGTGTGACAGCCTAACCTATCAACATCACAGACCACGGCAGAGAAAATGAATAAAGTTAAAACAATATAATGCAGACTGAAGATCAAAACATATAAAGTATAAAATGTTATTGGTGATGACAATACTGGCCATGAAATATATAAATCGTTATCCACCAAAACAGCATCAAACATACAGAACAGGACAGACACAGTACATTAAATGACTTACCTTCTTTGCCATGAGCATAGCGTTGTCAAAGTCTCTCGTCTCACACAGTCCGAAGGAGTAGATTCCCAGCAGGTAGCCATAGAGTGGTTGACTGGGTGACCAGTATGGCAGAATCCTTGCCGCAGAGTCACGCATTGCTTCATTGGCTCCAAGGAAGTAGTAACCGTTCTGTAGCAGACGAGCAACGAACGCATCAGTTGGACATTCATATAAGATCTGCTCCCACGTAGCACAGGCGCGATCCACATGCCTGTAACAGTGCCAACCAAACATACCGATAACACCATTCACCACGGCTGCCAACTTTTCTTTTTTTTCAGCATGCAAATGCAAAATCCCCCATTCCCCTTTCTTTATTCCCCTTTTTCTCTTTATCTTCTCCCCTCCCCCTTTCCTTCCATCTTCTTTTCCTCTCCTTTCTTTCTCATTTCCTTTTCCCCCACCCTTTTCTACCCTTCTCTCCTTTCCTTTTTTCCTTGTTAAGAAATGGCAATCTCAAATTGGTCAGAGGCTTTGGGGAGTACTTTAGTTCATCTAACTGAGTCCAAGGCAGAGCCCTGGCCGCTAATGCACTGTGGGCAAAATTAATACAGCCACTCATGCTCATTTTCTGTTAAACAGTACACAAAAACTACAATTAGCAGGATAGATATGTTTAAGAAGCAAATTCTTATATGCTCTAGAAAATTTTTTTTTCTCTGGGTTCATTTGCACCCAGTGCATCTGCTGAACCACACTTACCCCCCTTGTGATCAGCCAGTAAGTAAGCAAGCATTTAAGTAAGTAAGTAAGTAAGTGTACTCTGTGCAGCTCAATCGACGTCCGTTAGAGAGAAAAATAATCGTAAATACAGCATAACAAACATGTACAATAATGAGACACAATCGCACAGTGATGCTGAAATATATTAAAACAGATTCTGACAGTGTGCTTGGAATCTGCTTATTTAAGCAGGAAGAACAAGAAATTTGAGCTAATGCTCACAAGATGCGCGAAAGCCTATAGCAGTTCTGGTTCAGTAGTTTAGCTGAAAACTGGGGTGTTCACGCTAAGTTAATATACAAATACCAAATTCTCTATCTGGATCGCATAACGATAAAAGTAAAGGTCGTCAATTTGTATAGCGCATTGTCGCGAGCAAGCGCACGCCTCTTTGTCAACTTATTTACGTTACGTTTCAACCTATGAGTCCATTCAAAGACATGATGGCATTACCCGTTGGCAAATTGTTGCACAGCTTTGACATGAAGCATTTCTCTGCTGGTGAGTTGAGAGAATGTCTGTGCAATCCGATCCATGTGTGCAAGGCTTTCTCTCAAGTCTACATCCACTCGTGGAGACCTTGACATACCAGACAGCTCCATCATGTTCAGAACAACGTGCCCCATAACTGTCACAACACAACAAAACACACACGATATTTTACTCACAATTTTCACACATTTCTGTGTCACACCTGGCAATGTAGACAGCCCCCACAGTGCTACATGTTAAAAACTACTGGACTCACTAGAGGTCTGGTGCATCAGTTGCAGCAAAGCTGAAATGACGAAAAACCGCATCAAAACATTCAAAAAAAAATCAACAGCCAAAAAAATAAAAAGCCTTTGCTGGAGACCGAAAATATGCCGCAGCCCTGCCAAGTGTCACGCATCACGCACGAGTCTCATGCATTTTCAGTAAATTGCGCTTTTCCACCTGCCTAAGTTTTGTCTCCTGCATTTTTATTTTTCTGGCACAAATTACTAACACTACCTCAAAGCGACAAAAATTGTTTTCACTAGGTGCAATTTCAAAGCAAAAAATACACAAGTGATCTGCTAACGCAAACGGAAACGCGCAACAGCCGGGGTGCATGTTTGAAACACAGTAAAACAAAGTCTAAGTCATTCACCAGGAGGCGCCAGGCGCCAGACGACCCACGGCTATAGTGGCTATAGTGTTTTATTTACTTGTACTCACCAGAGGTCGTCTCTATCGCTCTGCTGATGTCGTATCGGCTGGATATAGCAACTTTGCCTACCCCCTTCTCATTTAGCGCCCTCGTTCGGGGTGACCCCCCTTTGAATTTATGGAAAAGCTTTACAGTTCCTGAAACTAGAGTCTTCCGGGCAACCGATGGTGAAAATTTGGTAATTCTAGCTTGCACCATTTTTGACTGATCCACCCGAGTGACAGACGGACAGACAGACGGACAGAATTGCAATGGCTAAGACGCGCTACAGCAGTAGCTGCTGTTGCGCGTAAAAATGTCTCAGTTGCCTCAGATCTTGCTGAGAGAGCTTAGTAAGGGCATCCATTAACCTTGGAGGTTGGACAAAATGCTCCTAGAAAAAATTGGGAAAAGTTTTTTGGGGGGAAATTAGGGGAGGGGAGTTAATATTCGTGGCATATTGCACCTCAATTTGTAAGACGCTGTTCTCATGATTTATGGTATTTTGCACCAGAAGTGTTCTGTGATGCTTAGAATGCACCAAATTCATCTGTCGCCAGGGCTGTGCCCGGACCCCACTGGGGGAGCTCACAACGCTTCTTTAGACCTCCTGGTCGGCTGGGGAGGCAAATACCCACTCTACATTCCTCACCCCCTTGATACCTACAGCGCCTCGTTTACGGCATCTGCGGCACCTCACCTTGAATTGGGGGGACTTGCTTCAATGCCTTAGGGAGGGGATAGACGCCCCTGGAGCTTAGAGCCCTACACAAAGTCCTGAGTTACGAGTAGATTATGAAGCAAAAGATGGGAAAGAACGAAAAACGACAGAGAAAAAACAGAGTGAAAGTGGCAAGAAAAAAAGACGAGGAAGAAAAAATGAAGTAAAGGAAAGAAAGACAAGGAGGGGACTAGACTCGATCTCGCGCATTTCAATTTCCAGACCATGGCTGCTATGATGCTGTCCTTGCTGGAAATGGTTGCATTTTTACAACCCAAGAATCCAAGAAAGTGAGTAGCTGATGCAGTATAATTGTTATTATTGCAGCCAGGAATCGATGTATTATGTCTTGTGTGCGAATAACAAAATAAAACCTCACCAAAGTCAGGATCAGCTGTAATCAGCCTGTCCAGTGTTCCTTCCATGCCTCCAAACTCTTCATTCACATACATTCCAACGTACTGACAAACACACACACACTGGTGCTACTAGTGAACCAACCTTATATTCTCTTTTCTCATTGTAAGTCAATCAGTCAGTCACTCAATAAACCAATCCAGGATTTTTACTTGCGAAAGCAGCTACTGCTTTAGCGCGTCTTAGCCATCACAATTCTCTCTGTCTGTATCTCCATCACATGCGTGGATCGGTCAAAAACGGTGCAAGCTAGGATCACCAAATCTTCACCATCGACTGCTTAAAAGACTCTAGTTTCTGGATCCGTAAAGCTTTTCCATAAATTTTACAGGGGTCACCTCGAGCAAGGGCGCTAAATGAGATCAGGGTGGGGAAAATTTGTGATTTTTGGCCAATAAGTTGCTGTATCTCAGAAATGATGCAAGAAAGAGCCTAGGTTACTATTAATCACTAATAAGAAGTCATACACAGGCTTTCAATTGCCACTGAGAACAATGACCTTGGATGACCTTGAACGCACCGAATTCCCCACAAATAGACCAAGACAAACCGTGTCTGAAATTTTCAGTAATAAACGTAGATTTCAATGGTCCAAATCTCAACCTTCTAAATTCAAGGAAACCTGCACACGAGGGTGCTGTGGTTGAGTAGGCAATTTTATAGAAGTGGTAAAAAGTAACAGCCACACTGCCATGTACCAGTACCACAGACTCCCTGTTTCCGGTTCAGCTAATGAACACTAGAGCGCACTGAATATTCATGACATGGCAGCGCCATGGGTAAGAGGCCGATTTATGAAAGCGGAAAATGTAATAGTCTGTGTAACAGCAGAACTGTCATGGCACACTGAATATTCATGATCAGGCAGCGCCATTGTATGGAGGGCGAAAGACGTAACAGTTACAACTGACGCAATGGCCGCTGTGATAGTGGACTGGAGTGGATTGTGAGCATGGATGAAAAAAAATTGAGAACTCATTGTTTGGTCTGCAGTTTATTAGTGCATGTCATAGGTTGTGAACTTGTGAGTTTTACATCTATTAAGCTTAATCATTGCTCGCTGCTCTCCAGACCTCTCAGCTCAAATATAACTTATCAGCTTTTTGGCGTTATCACGAATTCCTCCTTTTGGTTTTTACGCATGAAAGCAGCTACTGCTTTCAGCGCGTCTTAGCCATCACAATTCTGTCCGTCTGTCTGTCTGTCTGTCCGTCACACGAGTGGATCAGTCAAAAGCAATGCAAGCTAGAATCACCGAATCTTCACCGTCGGCTGCCTGAAAGACTCTAGTTTCAGGAACCGTAAAGCTTTTCCATAAATTCGAAGGGGGTCACCCCAAACGAGGGTGCTAAATGAGAAAGGGGTAGGCAAAATTTGCGATTTTTGGCCAATAAGTCGCCCTATCTCAATAACGATGCGAGATAGGGCCTAGGTTACTATTAATGACTAATAGGAAGTCATACACTGGCTCTCGATTGGCGCCAAATTCAATGACCTTGAATGACCCTGAACGCCAAAATAGGGGGTTTTGTGGATTTTTTGGCGATTTCTGGCTGCGACACAAACCTATATCATTCACAAGGTGGCACCATGAATCTATCGTTATGCAATCCAGATAGAGAATTTGGTATTTGTATATTAACTATTGACTATGAAAGACCCTAAACTTCCAAAATAAGGGGTTTTATTGATTTTTGCGATCTTCGACTGCAGCACATTTTAAAAATAAATTGCGATGGAATGCCTGGAGACAGACTGACAGTTTGCGAAAACACACATTCTGGTGCTATTAGCAGTGCAGCATTCACTGCAGCAGTATCACTTTCTTGTTAATGATGCATAAATATTCTGCCAACCATTGTCAGTAAAGCTGTGACTGATTGATTTTTTAATCGATTAATCTGTAAATATTAATCCAAACAAATCCATGAATTCCAGTTAATTTTTGTAGACCAAAAACTGCAGAATTTAACTACTGGTTGCTGTTATCTTTTGCAAACTGAAACAAAAGTGATGATGATGATGCAGCCCACAAACTCTGCAGTCAAAACTGACAAAGTGCACACTGTTAAAATAACAATATACTGGTACAAGTACAAATAGTGACCACAATGTCTTATGCGAAATTAGCACGTGCCACTGTTCTCTACTGTAGTTAATAATCAACCGGCCATCTGGTGGCAGAGGTTATTACCACACGTGCTCGCTGTCAAGTCATCTACGCCTGAACTAATCCTGCATCACTCGCAGGCACCCTGAGTCTGTCTCGTCCTCTCTCTGTCAGCAATGCTCTGTCAGCAGTCCACCTAAACAGTTTGCATTTAGCAGGCCACCAACAATAAAGCACCTGGCGAGTGCATTATCACTGGATGAGACCATGTGATTTTGGTGTTGGTCACACAACCGAACTGTACGAAACCGACATTTTTCCGTAATACCGAACCGAAAACAACCGATCATGAAAAAAGTGAACGAAACTGTAACAACAGTAATTATCACAATTTTTGCCAAAAAACTTTGTGAAAACAATAACATAGTTCTCCTAGAAATACGTACAAAATGCACTCATGGCAAATAATGCAAGCAGAGTGTTAAAAACAGAAACCTGAGAAATAGCGACATCATACAACTTTGCCGCTTCGTTACTAGAAGTTGACAACTGCAATCCTTCATTCTTCCACTGCTGCACAGTGTACAGCATAATTCATTTGTTACATGGCTTCAATGATAAAAGCAGTGAAGAAGTAGCAGTGTTTTGACTATCAACTCAGTATTTTTTTAGTTCTAAAATGTTCAGTATGAAATTAAATACATCAAGCTATTTGAGATGCAGCACATTTCCACCAGTCCTCCTTGTACACCTTGTCCAGAAAAAAACATCCTGGACATTTTCGATTGTAGCTTAAAGAAAATTATCAGATTTCAATAATTTTTGTCAAGAATATTTCAGACACAACTGGCCATCAAACAACCATTTAATTTCCCACCGCAACCAATGTCTATTTTTGCACTACCTGGGAAAACAGAGCCAACAAAATATTGTATTTTTGTCCAAGGAAGCATTATTACTTAATCATAATAAGACATAAAACACATTTTTTTCCAATTTCTGTCACTTGAACTGACAGCTCATCTAACTATCCGTTTTTCAACTGCCTACAGTAAAAAAATATTCAAAGTGTCAGCCCATCACGTGACCACGGGTACAAAGATGGTTTCTCCTGTCATTGACAGCAGTGTCAATGATGTTCTGCTCCAGACCAATCCAGACTTCAGCAGTCATTTTTTGAATTCATCAACATTCTTGAAGGTCATCTGGTTGACACAGTGCTGCATGACAGTCAAACCTTGTAATCGACTGGCTGTTAGGAACCACAGGTCCGAAGATATAAAATTTATTAAAGTTTTTTTGTTCATTGCAATGCACATATTGCTTGTTTTGGTTTTCCCAGGTAGTGCATAAACACACACTAGGTAAGGTGAAAACCACAATGGTGGTTTGATGCACAGTTGTGTCAAAAATATTTGCATCAAAAATTATTAAAATCTATTAATCCTCCTACAAGTCACAATCGATAATGTTGGGGATGCTTTTTGACGTATTTTTGTTCATTTCAATGCATATTTCGTTGGTTCAAGTTTCCCCAGGTAGTGCAGAAGCAGACATTGGGTCAGGTGGTAAAATGGCCGGTCACTTGATGGCCAGTTGTGTCAGAAATATTAGTACCAAAAATTATTAAAATTAGTACACCCGTCTTCGAGTGACAGTCGATAATGTTAGTCACTGCAATCCCGGGATCCAGGATTGAGAAATTTGTAATCCCGGGATCCCGTTTCAGGACTAGGCTGACAAATTGGTCGTTATTTTGGTATCATGTATAGACTCATTTCATGCACAAGATGTAGTAGTACCATACGGAAGGTATGTCAGAACGGTATAGGGACTAAGGAGTGACTGTGACTATCAAAACAGAAATTACAGAGCACAGCAAGGAGTAGTACTTTAGCACGTATAAAATATTTTATTCATTACACCTCTAAAATTGTTATTTTTAGCATTTAACGCTCGAAAAAGTGCGATTTTAACGAATTTTTGTAATCCCGAAATCCCGGGATTAGAACGTCGCCACAGGATCCCGCGATTCTGGATCCCGGGATTGCAATCTTTATGCGGGATGTTTTTTTCCAGACACGGTGCAGATGACTGACAAGTTTTATCACTCACATTATTATTGCAATTATTCTAGAACGTCTTTCTGCATCAAAAAGTGAATCAATCAGCCAAACACCAAATGAACCAACAAATGAACCAATGAACCAATGAACCAACCAATCAGATTTTGCACACACACATCCGGATCCGAATGCCATGAGTGGTGGTGCGTAAGTGCTGATGCGATCCAAATAAGAGCTGTTATCATAGAAGATCAAGCTACTCCAAATTAGTCAATCAAAATGACATTACCTCACAGTCGCGCCAGTGACAATGCATCCTGGTACATGCCGAGTGTCAAATGCCAACTGAGAAAATAGATCACTTGCTGCAAGACCTGGACAACAAAAGCAGGTGGATGATGGTAAAAAGCGGATGAGTGGACGTGCGGAACTGCAGATCTGCGGTGTCGCAACAAAGTTAGGGATAAGGTTAGGGTTAGGAACAGTGTTAGGAGATGGTCAAAGTAAAAAAAAATTATAACTTAATTACAATGTTACTTGTTGTGACATCCACAGAACCACACAACCGCAATCCGCTTTTTACCTGTAGCCGAAGCAGATGATACACAATATGATAAAAATATCTGCCAGATTTGAATAGAAAAAAACATGTTCACCACACTCTTAATGCAGGAAAAAGCATCACTGTGCTAAAAACTAAATTTTTACTTGCAGAATTAAGTGAACTAAAAATACTTCGTCTAAAATGACACTAAAAAAACACTTAACACTTTGCTGTTTCAGTAGACGAGTGGCACAAAAAATTACCCAAAAGTTTTTTTGAAGTTTTTGCTAATTTTCGCTACTAAAAACCTAGCCTAATACTAAAGCCTTTCAATGAATCTGAGATCTGAGCCATGTATAACAAGGCTACCAAAAACTTAACCCGTAGGCTAACCGGGTTAGAGTGAAGAATATGGAAACAAACAAACCGATCCACCGTTATGTGTAGTCGCACGAAAAAAAATAGTTCCACTTAACTTGCACATTTGCATGCCATTCAGTGCACATTTTTATGTATTGTAAACACAGTTCATTTTGTCATTATATTTCGCTGTTAGTTTAATTACTAATATGCTATTTAGTATGCATTTAATGCTTGTTTCCGCAAACTTCACTCAACGCAACCATTTGAATATGGCTCAAAGAACTTTACAATATCAGTGACCTATGCACAGTTTATGCACAACTGCTATCAAAATTACTACCTTCACCACAAAACGGGGGTAGGGTCTGGTGAGGGGGCAGCACCCCTACCCATGAAAATAAAAAATGTGATGAATTGTTTCACTAAAACATAATACTTTGGTTCAGAAAGTGCACTTCAGTAATTTTTATTCAAAAGTGCACAGCCCTAATGCGGCAAACTATTTTAGTGCACACGAGATATCATTGCGCTTCACTAAGTGAATAACGGTGGAATTTAACAACTTTCAATCTAAAACTTCACTCGTTGAGTCATTGTATGACAAATTTGATTTTAAAAAACAAGCGGCATATTGTTCTTGCAGGTTTGTTCATCACAGTGCCGTATTCTGTCAGTTAATTAGCGTTTGCAATCACTGCAAAAGTGCTCAATGTTATTGTTGGTGTACTGCACTGACAAGTGACTGATTTCTAGGCTATTATCAGTGCAGATCCGCACCGACAAATGGATCATTCTGAGGCTATTGTCAGTACGAGCCGTATTATCAGTGCAGGCCACATTATTAGTGCAGGCATGTAGCGTCCCCGCGCTGGTGGTACTATGGCGTATAGGGGCGCGTCCTCTGGCCGGCCGATGGAAAAAGCCCTTTATGAGGTAACTCTGAAGGGTTGTGCCGAATAATACAGAATAAGGCACCGTGGACCAACAGTACACAGTAGCTACTTCTATGAAGTAGCATAAGAAGGTTGACCACTCAGACAGCTTAAGGTGCTGGTTTGAGGTTATACCATGGAACAGTTGCAGTTTAAGGAAGGTTGATCTCTCAGCCAGCTAAGGGTGCTGATTTGAGATCACGCCTTGAAGGGGTTCATTGGGATCTTACAGATACCCATGGCTGATTACTTGGTTGGTGCCCGCCTGGTCTGTGGTCTGGTCATGTGCGCTGTGTGGCTTCGCTATCCTTGTCATGTCTTGGGTTGGGTGGAGCATTCGAGGGACTCTTGGTCTCTTGCGAGGGTTATGAGTCAGGCGGGGATTTCCAGTAGATACCGAATGCATTGCAGTTCGGGACAACGGTTTTCCTGTCGGGCTTGGAAACCCTGCGCGGTCTCTCCTTTGCCCCATTGGCTCTGGGGCGTGGCAGGGGTGGTTTGGCCGTGCTGCTCCTGCGGCTTTTCTGCTGAACAGGTTGGGTCGCTGCCAGGTGATTAACTGAGGGGACCGTAAATCTTTCGATGAGCCCCACAGACTTGCTTGGTCAGGGCGATGTGACCTGACTAGCAGTGTAGTCATGTAAGCGGGGGTAGTTGCGCTTTTTGCTATTCCTGCCATGACTTATTGTAGTTAAGCTTAACAGGATCTAACAGACACCTATGGGTCATTGCTTGGTTGGTGCCTGCCTGGTCTGTGGTCTGGTCATGTGCGCTGGGTGGCTTCACTGTTCCTGCCATGTCTTGGGGTTGGGTGGAGCATTGGAGAGGCTCTTGTGGAGATGATGGGTCAGATTGGGATTCCAGTAGATACCGAACTTTGCACTGCAGTTTGGGACTACGGTTTTCCTGTCTGGCTTAGAAACCCTGGGCAGCTCTCGTTTGCTCCATTTGGCTTGGAGGCATGGTGGGGGAGGGTGGCTGCACTGCTCATGTGGCTGGTCTGCTGTTGGGTTGGGCCGCTTGCCAGGTGGTTTCCTGTGGGGGCTGTGAAATCCTTTGGTAAACCCTATAGTATAGAGAGTAGTCTTGTGG
>Ga0056128_1005657_pt1 | contig 15730 bp, 8 predicted proteins | sample WorMetLIZISLAND2_FD_71113 | JGI IMG/M metagenome (GOLD analysis project Ga0056128, IMG submission 71113) | Marine gutless worms symbiont microbial communities from Max Planck institute for Marine Microbiology, Germany - Olavius geniculatus... ...
GCTAGAGTGGGCGTCGCCCTCCCGTGCTCGCGACGACGTCGCGTCTCTAGCAGCAAGATAACTAATAAAAATAAATGTATATTTTCCCACGGTCCTACCATTCTTATTTTCCCATTACACCAAGGTATATCAGTTTTTGTGCTTTTCTGTGCATGATACTGCAGCTAACTGCGGACAGTATTTACCTTGAGCAAAGCTTGATTATTTAAGTTTGTCTACATGTAGTTTTGTTTACTGCTCATACGTGATCCATGATATCGTAGTGCATAAGCTGATTTGCTGCTGTTTGTAAATAGGGCCACCGGTTACAATGGTCACAGTCATAGTCATTGCGCTTGCCTCTCTTCTGCTGTTAATGCTTGCTGCTGCAACTATATACAAGTACGCTTCTTTGGCTATTTATTGTTTTAACGTGTAGGTATTCGCTTTTTGCTGTCGTGATTTCTTATTTCGTTAGAGCAATTTGAACTTGTTGAGTCGAGTTTTACGTTTTGCTCTACACATTATATCTCATCTCAGGGACAATTGTTTTAGCTGTAGACTTTAATCCTATTATTTGTGAATCTATACGTTTTATTTTCTGTTCTGCATTTGATTTGTGAATTAGGTTATGAAATGTAATTAGTTTATTATTATCTTGTTGCTGGTGTTAACGGTATACGAGCATAGTTTTTTGTTCTTTAATTTTGCAGGCATATAAGAAAACGGCACGTGATTGTTATTACTCCTCCCGTGGAACACATAACGGTAAAGTTTTCGCTTGTTGTCAGTGACTTGTTTTAGTTATACAAGAAATTTGAGCTAATGCTGACGAGACGCGCGAAAGCCTATAGCAGTTCCAATTCAGTAGTTTAGCTGAAAATTGGGGTGTTCACGCTAAGTTAATATACAAATACCAAATTCTCTATCTGGATCGCATAGGCCTAACGATAGTAACGTGGCGCCACCTTGTAAATGATACAGACTTGTGTCGCAGCTCGAAATCGCCAAAAAATCCATAAAACCCCCTATTTTGGCGTTCAAGGTCATTCAAGGTTATTGAATTTGACGCCAATCGAGAACCAGTGTACGACTTCTTATTAGTGATTAATAGTAACCTAGGCCCTATCTCGCACCGTTACTGAGATACAGCTTCTTATTGGCCCAAAATCGCAAATTTTGCTTACCCGGCTCTCATTTAGCGTCTTCGTTCGGGGTGATTGCCTTCGAATTTATGGAAAAGCTTTACGGTTCCTGAAATTAGAGTCTTTTTATGCAGCCGACGGTGAAGATTTGGTGATTCTAGCTTGCACCGTTTTTGACTGATCCACCCGTGTGACAGACGGACAGAATTGCGATGGCTAAGACGCGCTGAAAGCAGTAGCTGCTTTCGCGCGTAAAAAGTAATCAGTCAAAACTAATCAACGTGTTTTATTGTACGGCGATAGCGTTAACATATCTAGGCCGATTTTGATAATTTTCTACTAACAGCATGAGTTACGACAATGTTCAGAAAACTTCGTGTACATCTAAACATTTTCCACGAAGATATATAAGAAAACGTGAGTGGGCATTTTTTTCTAAACACAGTGTACATGTGTTAATTGAAAGAAGATTGTAGTATTTTAAAAATTACAATTTTACTAAACCAAATGCATTTTTAATAAATTTAATTTTCATAGTTTTAACTCAAGTTTACTCTTACGTTTGTCGATATTCATAATACCGACGCAGTTCAAATTTGCGTTGTCCTGCGATGTTTGCAGCTGATGAACATAACCGACGACAAAGAAGACAAAGACGGTATCGCTTATCAGGTACAATGGGAACTTCTTGTTAAATTTGCTTATTATCCTTTAGCCACAATCACGAATATGTTGTGTATTAACTTTGAGAACATTATTATGACAGCGTTATGATTTAGCTGTAGCAGTCAGAGATTGATCATAAGGGGGCTAAGTTCTCTTTTATTATCTCCGCCAAGGTAAACGTAGTGAACATTGGAGAAGATCGAGATTGATCGTTCTGTCCGTCGTTCTGTGTTTGTGTGTCTGTGTGTGTGTACTTTGAGGCGCCATATTTCCATAACGGTGCAAGATAGAGGCATGGTCACAATGGGCCACCCATAGGAAGTCGACCACCCCGAGGTCAAGGTCGTGACTCCCTTTAGCTGTAGGTGTAGGTTTAGTAATAGTAGTAGTGGTAGTCGTAATGTTTTAATTACTTTACTTGGCGGAGATATGCACTCTTGCGAGCGTTTTCTAGTTTATTCTCTGCGGCCATGGGTAAACGCAAAAAAATGTTCCAAGGGGTCAAGCTACCGTTTATTATAACATTTTCCGCTTTTGCCGTCCACTTGCCAGTACTTGCCAAATTTTGTTTTTTTTTCTAGGCCTACATGTATGTGCATTCGCCGGATGAGCTCTGTCTGCGACTGGCATATGTTTTTTTCCTTTTTGTTAGTTGCCACTATGCATTGTGTATTCTGGCTAACCTTATGATGAATAAAATGACTACAAATTATTTGAGAACTGAAGCACTTTTAGCGCGTTGGGATAAAACCGGACCGCTGACTGACAAGCTGCATGTATGACTCTAGACTTGGTGTTATTGTGTGTGGATGCAGCAGACTACATCAGAGCGGCTTGGTTGCGAGTTGCGTCCTAAGCTGACGGGCAGTAAGGAGTCGCAGGACAGTGGACTTGGCGTCGACGATCCGTCCCCTCCCACCCCTGATGACGCGACCTCACCTCTCGTCCACGCCGTGACCGCGGAGCGCCGCCTGACACCTGCCGCCGGTGAACTCTACCTGTCCGCCGTGTTTCCGGCCGGGTTGATGCTCAGCGACGACTACGTGGGTCTGGATGAGGTGATGACAGCGGCCAGTAACTCAACGACGACAACCTCGGCTGTCGTGTTGTCGCCGGTAATGTCGCCGTCCGGATACGTGATAGCGTGGACTGACGGTTACGGCCGTGACAGAACAGTAGACGGGGCGCATCTGTTACCGGACGTTGACAGCAGCGTCACGGCAGCGAACTCGACCTTGCAGCAAGACGCCGACGACCAACACTTTGACAGTTGTCATCATGATCATCATCATCAGCAGCAGCAGCAGCAGCGTTGTCATGACGACGGCGCAGCCAGTGAGTCGACTAACCAGTACGTAACAACGGACCAAGTCTTCGGCGTTTTTGGTAGGGGTGAGGTAGATCCTAAATATCCGGCTGTCAATCTAACACCAGCTTCAGATCCGCTTCATGCAATCCAGTCATACAGTAGAGACAAACAGTCTAACGGCGTCTCGTCTTACATCACCCTCGAACAGCTGCAGGGGTACTGCTAGCGACGACTTTGCACTGTGAACACTAGCATTCTTCTTCACTACGAAGCATTGTTTTAGCCATAGTTGTAATAAACGTTTATCAGCGTTTGAAATTAATTTGATAAAAAGCGTTTTGTATTGTTTTATATTTCAACGTTTTATGTTTTAAAATAAACGTTAAATATAACTGTGAAAATGACGGTGATTTAAACCTAGATATTTGTGTAAAAAATTGAAGTGTAACTGATAAAATAATAAAAAAACAATTTCGTTAAATTTACTTACATATTCACGATGACAATTAAAATATGTATATATGTATTTTGCAGAAATAAATTTAGTGTTCAGTCAATACGTCACATAAAACAGAGTGACGTTTTATTCAACGTTTACAAACATTTTTGTTTTGCAAAAAAAGCGTTTTTAACGTTTTCTTATAATACTGTTGCTAAAGTTTATTACGTCTATAATTTCAAAAACAAAAACATCGCCAGTGACGGTTTTTTTTAAATTACTGAGGGTACTGAGGGTAGTATAAGTGTTTGAAACTTCTATTCTTTATTCACTTGTAATATGTTAACGCACAATATGTTTGAATAAATGTTTCGACTAACGCTTGAGTCAATAACAGAATTTACTTTAGTTGTTATTCGTCTCCAAATTAAGCCAAAAACGTTTGAAGTACTTACTGAGACGCCTTTACGCGCAAAGTTTTGCTGAACAATAATTGAAAGTTATCATTAACGCTATCGTTAACGCCAGAAGTCCATCAGCTCAGAACAATCGACCAATCAACCCGCACAATTACCAAGATTCTAGGATATTTGGCGATTGTTCTAGGGTGGGTGTTGGGTAGGCGGAACAAAAAATATAATTAACTCAGTCTTGTTCTGAAAAAACGAAACCCTACTTCCGAGTCATGGCCTATAACATTTCAGAAGATAATGTCCTGTTTAAGATGAGTTTATGCGGTCACTTGTCTGACAACGTGCATTGCGCTACACAAATATAGTGTTATTTCTTCCACAAATATGCGCCTACACAATGTAGTAATAATCGCATATGTCAATATATGCGGCATCATTTATGGCCAAACGAGCATTCACGATCAATTACATGATGACGTATATGCCGTCCATGATGCATATACAAGTATTATGTGTGTGTATATATTGCATGCAGTCCTGCATCATTGTGTAAATCTAATAATTTGGTGTGCGCGTTCTGTATAGCGCGCAACGTCAACCATGGTCGTTGTTTGTAAGCGAAAATCGAAGTAATTAAAAACAACAGCCTAGCAGTGTTCACTATGCTAGTTATCTTCGCCAAGGTAAACGTAGTGAACATTGGTAGAGATTAAGTAATCGCTTTTTCTGTCCGTCCTCTGTGTACATGATGACTCATAATGCAGCGGCGCGTGAGTGACGTCATAATAGCAATGACGTTATTGCATCAACAGCGCAAGCAGCAACGCTGGCATACTATTAATTTACTTCTTTTCTCTTTTCTCTTGTCGAGAAGTGGCCCTTCCCTTCTCCCTCCCCTTTCCTCGTATTTACCATTAATCGACCCCTGTTGCCATTGCAATGAAATTAGGGACAAAATGGACTATAACTCGGCTTTTACACGAGATATATTTAAGATCTTTGCGTAGTAGTTAGTAGTAGTAGTAGTAGTAGTAGTAGTAGTAATAGTAGTAGTAATGTTTAAATTACTTTACTTGGCGGAGATATGCACTCTTACGAGCGCCTTCTAGTCAGGCTATGTAAACCGTCGGCTGTAGACAGTAGATTCTTCGTTCAGGGGAAAACTACGTATGGATTTGATCGCGAGTTATAACCAGGCATAATAGACTCAAGACCATGCTGAAACTTGTTTACGTTATGACTGTGATCGACGGCGTGTTCTGCGTGGAACGTGCGTGTGATATGCAGATGCGAGACACGTTTCAACCGTCACGCTTGGCTGGGTGAGATTACGGGCAGGGCAGTTGTAACACTGCTGCTGACGCTGTGGCGAGAGATGTGTCAGGAAATAAAAGTGCTATCACTGCATGCATCTGACGCCTTTTATCGCGAAATCGTGCCGGTGTCACTGGCTTAACGTATAGGCGAGGTTCGACTCCACTACACACTCGCGACATCGGATAGGCCTATGATGTAAAGACGCATGTCTGCAAGGGCTGTAAAAATAGTATAAATCGGTATAAAATTGTCAGTGTTATGTACTGCACTAATACGGTTCCGCGTAGAGAATTCGCGACAGTAGGCTACGTAACTCATAACGTGTTTATGCACGTCTGATCGTCTCAATGAATGCGCTGCGTTGTCGTTTCGCGTGCTTGTTTCCTGAATGATTGTGTGGTTCAGCCAAACTCGGTCCAAACATCCAGTTTTGTTCGTACATATTATAAACGTACTCCGCCTTAATCTTATAGCACACTGCATATAATTATGCAAATGTTTGAGGACAAAGTGATAAAGCATTTGCCAGTTCTATGGTAACACCGAGTACGAAGATAAAAAAAGTTTAATGCATAATGTCGCAATTGCAAATTTAGCTGCAATGATACTTTTTTTCGCACGTACCTAGACTCCCAGCTGTCATTTTTGCATGTTTTTTGGTAGAATCTCCATACTTCTATTTTTTTAATTGCGTAAATAATTTACTCTATAGGAAATAATTTCCAACTACGTAATATTCTGGAAAGTAAGCCTAATAGTCTACTCATTTGCGTTTTCGCCACATTCTTCGCTATTCTGACATCTTTGAGTCAATCAACACATTTTGGCCCTTATATAGCGCCATGCCATATGTCGCAAACAAATCAAAAGCGCAGTATGGCAGAGTGTTCAAGTTCACAATAGACATCATCAAAAGTACCATTTTTGAACAACGCTTATAAGTGCTGATAAGTTCAGAGGGTTTATACAATGAATGACAGTGAGTTCCAGACAGAAGGAACGCTAACGCTGCATGAACGCTTTCGCTGACAACGGCAGCGCCATCCGCGGTACAGTAATTCGTCTGATGATCGTAATGTGCATCCTGGTATATGGATTGTCTTGGACAAGACTAATGTCAATTTGTAGCTTTCTCACAGTCGGTAAAGCCTCGCTCGTGATTATGTTAGCTTGCAGCACGCACACATCGTGTTGCGTTGAGTTATGAGCTGATGCAGCCAGATTGCAATAATTGTCTATCGCATGACGTTAGGCCACAGTTAGTGTTGGACACAGAACGTTTACGCACATGCTTATCCGTTACCGAAGACAGTTTTAGTTAATTTTAATAATTATCAGAGTTGAACTCAGATTACTAATTTGCCAGGACAATGCATTGGACGAGAAATGAACAAAACGATGGCTGAAACATCTGCTGAGGAGAGAATTAAGGATGGAAGTTCTGGATTGTGCCCAAAAACACTGAAAAAAAATACGAGATGTCATAAATGGGAAATAGAGGTGGGTGTTGTTGGTCTTGGGGCACAAGAAGTGCGCACCAGTTGCCGATTAGACTTACTTTCCACTAAATCATCAACTTACTTACTTACGACTCAGCAACTACACTACAGGTTTCAGCCGACCCTACTAACGATGGCGCTTATGGTACGATGTTTCGACTGCCGGTTTGCTTTACTAGACATTTTAACGTAAATTTTTTTTATGATTTTAAATAGAAGGATTTCTGTTGTGCTTTGATACTGCATTGTGAATGTTTTGTACGCTAAAAACGACCCCGGAAAACAACGATTAATGCATTTATTCTCACAACACCGAAAATCGACGACGACGAGTTATTCAGACGTTGAGAGTCAACATGGTTGGCGGCGGCGAAAGCAGACAGTAATGAGACCAATCAGTCCGCGTTCATTCACATGGCCAGTACATCTGCACATATCACCACCCACAAGCGTCTAAAAGACGGGTCACACTGGCGGTCCAAACGGCCGTCCAGAAATGGCCATCTGTACGGCCGTTTGGACGGCCCCGAACAGCCAGTGTGACCCGTCCTTAACACCAGGTAACGGAACCAATGTTTTATGACTACACAATACGGAACTAACGTCAATTATAACCTTCTACTAACGTGTTCTCGCTGAATAAATGGGGGTGGGCGAAATCGTAATCAATTTGTCACTTTTGCCGCAATGTTACGAAAAAGTGTTGTTGGTGTTAGGGCACGAAGGAACGTAGAGCGCACCAGTCGCCGACAAGCAAATTTAACTGTCAGACATAATAATTCAATCAAACAGTAGGCCTACAGATCGCGTAGACTTAGTTCACAGACGTTACACAAGCAGGTGTTCCGATGATGCTTCGGATATAGGTTAATGCTGTCACCACATAACGTAAATTTAATTAGTTGTACTACACTGCGTCTCACAAAAACATCGCCGACATTTTCGATCGTTAATTGAAGAAAATTTATCACGCTGAAAAAGCGCCTGCAAACCAAAATTGCAACCTACAGCTGCATTTGTTGTTTTGCGATGCCCGCTGCCTGCCCCCGCTTTATAATGATTTCACGTTTCTATGGAAAACATGGTTGAGCAGTAACGTTCACCATGCCTGTCTCCAGAACATCCCTTTGGAGACACACGATAACCAGGGTTGTGGCATGGCATGTTCGAAAATGCACAATCGATTACAGATCGATGATTAACTGTCGCGTGATTAAATATCGGTTGATTGTCACCAAACCGTTCACTGCTGTAATAAATGGAAAAAGCGTCTCCGTGCCTGTGTTCGCATAATGAAATGACATTTCAAGCAATTTTACCGTACGCAGTTGAAAAAAATTGACAACAAAATAATATGTCAACCAAAATGTCAGAAATGTGAACAAAATATTTTTGGCGTTATTTTGATTAAGTAATAAAACTAGATTAAATAAAGACGTAATATTTCATTGATTTTGCTTGCTCCATGTAGTTCAGAAACGAACGTTGGGTGAACTAAAAAATTGAATAACCATTTGATGGCCAGTTATTTTAGAAATATTCCTACCAAACATTGTTAAAATCTAATAATTTTTTTGATAATCTTTAAAGTTACAGTTGTAAATATTTGGGATATTTTTGAGACACAATGAATAGGTCTAAAAGCATCCTGCTTTCTGTGAAGTGTCCTTGATAAAGCAATCAGCTTTCCAGGAACAATTAGTACATTTCTGTGGCTCAACGCCGCCGTCCGGTTGCCCGTTGCGAATTATTAATATTGTGTTTTTTTTTCTAGATGACTGTGTGCAACAAAATGTATAAACAAAACGCAATAAACTTATTAAACATAACTAAAACTAAAACAAAACAATAAATGAGAATAAAAAAATGCTGTAACTTACAACATGAGTAAATCATTTCAACGGCTTATTCGTGTCTGCATTCAAAAGCCAGCTTACTGCCTGCAAGTGCTTTAGGCGTCCACGCTCCATCGCCGTGATATCCAATAATGAGGTTTGGCTAGTAACATCAGCGGAAGTGATTACGTTTGCCTACATGCCCGACTAAGGTTGACTTCAATAGAGATATTCATTTCCGCTTAGACGCTCCATTGGCGTTATGAACTGGAAAATCTGACGGCAAGACAGCACAGGTATGAACAGACAAGTATCACTACCGTGTGCATATACGACCATCTGCGGTTCCCACCGTAAATCACAACAAGAAATTTGAGCTAATGCTCACGAGACGCGCGAAGGCCTACAGCAGTTCCTCTTCGCAAACTGTCAGTCTGTCTCCAGTCTTTTCTTCGCAGTTCATTCTTGGATTTTGTGCTGCAGCAAAAGATCGCAAAAATTAATAATAAACAGCATGTCTGTACATATTTGCAATCGTTTTCACGCTACACCAGATAATTGCGGTAAAATAACCACTTTTTAGGAGGGGTAGCCGTCTTTGACGACTGCCTGCACCGGGCTCTATGAACCTAGGGGATCGTGACTTAGATTGCTAAAATCTACGTTTAATGCTAAAAATTTCATACGCAAGTTGTCTTGGTCTAACTCCAGCCATTTCGTCGTAATTCAGTATTGAAATGTGCGCAGCATCCAAGTATTGCGAAAAATTCACTAAAAACCCCCTTTTGGAAAGGTTCAAGGTCAGTTAAGGTCATCGATGTTGATAAATTTTAAAAGCCTGCCACCAGTGCTTGTTATGACAGAATGTCTGTGCCTATCTGCAACCGTGTTCAAGCTACATGAGATAATTGCAGTAAAATAACCACTTTTTAGAGGGGTAGCTGTCTTTGACGCCCGCCTGCGCCGGCCTCCTTGAATCTAGGGGGTCGGGTACGAAGGGGACAAGTGCTCCCCTTATCCCTTTCCGTCCGGCCGCCCATGAAATTGCCGAATGACGAAGCAACCGATCAGAATGCAAGAGGGCTCAAAATAAACCCCGTCGGGATCAATAAGGCACTGCAGAATTTGTAAATATTCATGACCTTTTAAGTTTGTAATACTATGTTCTGATTACTACAACACGTCGTGTGCAACGAAATAAAATAAACCAAAATAAAACAACAAAGGTCGTTGACTTCGTGTAATTTTGTTTTATGACAGCAGTCCGCACGGAAATAGAACGGTTTATTTTTTTCATTGCAGTTGCGGTTTTATTGTAGTAGACCTACGTCTGAACGCCTTCAACAAAACGCAAGTTTGCTGCAAGTATGTAACGCCACGTTCTGCCAGTTGTTTTTATTTTGTTTTAGCCTACTGTAATTTATTCGCAAATCTGCAAATTCCAACAACATTACTGACGTACAAGTTTTACGCACGATCGCGCAAACGTGCACAAAACTTATATATAAGCCTAGCTCTACTGCAACACGACAAAATACGTCGTCCTGTTATGGTTTCATTTTGCTGTGTTTTGTTGCAAATGAGCGGACTCCTTACTACCCTTTCAGTACGGTACTCATATTAACAAGCCATTGTGCTTTTGTGTCATAAATTTTATAAGGCCTATGGTTTGTGTCTGTCAGACGTCGTGAACTGCGGCTCTCATTCGTTCGCAACATATGACGCTATACAAACGCATGTGTTCTATTTGATTAATTGATTGGACATTTGTCCAGTGAACAGGTTTTAATGCGGTCTCCCGGCTTTACACATCGTTTCCGATTGCGCCAGAAAGTGGCCGGCTGCGCTGAGTTCAAAGCGTACGCTGAAGACAGAAAACACTGTCTGACCGTCATCGTCGCCGGCGCCCCGCGTTGATGATGTCCATCATCTTGCGTAGATCCTGCGGCGAGACGTTCAGACTCAGACGCCCGAAGCCTGGTTGGCCGGCACGCCGAGGTCCAGTCAACTTGGCAGTCGTCGAGGACGAGACGCCTTGCCGTCGCATGTCGGAGCTCTGTCGGTGACCGGAGTCATCGCCGTCTGCCGTGCCGTGTGTGTCGGCCGTGCGGTCCCGTCCTCCACCATAGGTGAGCCGTGACTGAGCGCGGGAACGTGCCATGTCCAACACGCTGGCCGCGTAGTCCAGATTGTCCAGCCCCAGAACACCTGCAGATAACCGACAGCTTTTAAATCATCTTAATCGCTAAAATCGCCCCTCCCGTTTGTTTATTTCAGACACACGGATCCGCAGCGTTACCGTATAGAGTTTATGACAATGTAGTCACTTTAAAAAATCGCTTTCCTTTTGCGACCGGAAGTCAGGTGTTAGCCTTCAGATATAGGCAGTACGGTCGGCTGACTATAGCGACAGCTGGGATTTTATTAGTATCATTATTAATCACGATTGCAGCGTGCAGAGTGCAGACTGCAGAATGCTGCAATAGGAAGAAACAAAATTACGCGACGTCGACGGCGACCGTCTTCAGATGTAGTATTTCATCTTATCACACCGTCTCGCCGCATGTTACACACTCTTGATAAATAGATAATCATATTATTATTCCTTTCTAATTAATACTTAACGCTGGTCTTGACTCACATATTTACGCTCTGGATAGTGTGGACAATGTAAAAACTTTTTTGCAATTAATCCGTTTCAATGAATATCGTTGTAACAAAACGCACAGCAGCATGTCGCCCTTCATATTATGTATGGATTGTATGATATTGGCCTTGCAGCGACGTTCTTCTCATATGAACATCGTTATGTTTCAACCTTGTAGCCTTGTAGATGCTATATAGTATGACAGTCGATTCAGCAGTCATGGCAAGTTATTGCCTGAGCTTTGTGAAGTTTACTAGGCACAACTTGTCAAATCCGAACTTTCTATAACACTCCTTCTTGATTTATAAGCCCAAACGTACGCAGACAAAATCTGTTAATCATGTGCACTAGATATGTAACCAGTTACTGTTGCATGTAACCAAAACTTCGTTAGAACAACATTTCTGTCACGTTTGACGAAAAGTTTTTTTATTTTAACAAGGTGACCTTTACCCTTGACCTTTAAAATGAAAATAACGTAATTATAGTTTAATCTGTCACGGGAAACTACGTGTACAGTGTATACCAGTAAGTTGCCAATAGAAAACGGACGGCTCAGACAGTTATTTCAATATTTGTGCGTTGTCAAATGCAACCTCTTATCAAAAAGCGGCACATTCATGCAGACCTTCAGGGATGCCATAATCCGTACATGTAGTCGGATAGCACTAGCTCAGCAGTGTTTAGCAGTCTGTCGCTGCAACTGCGAGTATCACGGACATCTTTTCGTTTTCATTTGTCGATGCCTGGTCGTTCGGTCGGTCGTGCAACTAAGTTCGTATTCATTAACAGTCATACTGCTTCGCTGTCTGCAGTGTTCGACGCCGCATTGTAATAAGCACTCTATATGCCGCGGTGCTATCTCACCAGATGAGAGTCCTTCTTCATGTCCATATACTGCTACTGTACAGCGCTAACTAGCCAATCGTTTCTACTGCTTCCCATGTTTACTTCGATCATTGGTCGTAATTATGATTTCTCGTCTTCTATGCCTATCTGTATACCGTTATCTCTCCTCCCGTATCTCATAAGAGTGTCTAGACGCACGGTGAATTTGTCAGAGAGCGCCTCCTCACAAAAGAGTCGGATGATTGATTACCTATCACAAACGTGTGCGTGTCTCTGATATACGTTTCTCTGTGCGCGTTTGTCATCATTTTTGTGGACAGCATATTCAAAAGTCATAAACCAATTTTCACTAAATTTTAGAGGGGCGGGACGTGGCTAATCGGCTAGATGTTGGTGGTTATCCGGACAGTGCAAATCCTGCAGTTTGCAAGGTTCGAGGGCTTAAGGTCGAACGCTGGGCGAAATAGTCCACAAACAAGGATATGATATAGCCTACGATACGATATGATGAATGATTTGCACTAAAAAACTGTCGGGCACTTGCCAATTTAATTTAACACAAAGTAAAACATTACAAATGTTTTAAACAAAATTAAAATAAAACAAAAATTGAATAAAAAGTGATATGTTGTAAAACGTTATAAATCCCAAAAAAGAAATAGTTATGGGAGCAAACCCAGAAAACCGTGAAATCAATTTCAGTTCAAAAGGGGTGTTAAATGTTTATGGAATGTAAGATGTAGGAAAAAGTTTTGAAGTTAGATAGAAAAAAATGGATGACAAAAATGGTGATGGCGACGAGGTAAAATAATCTTGGAGAAGTGACGAATCAGACATAGGCAAATGAAGACGTTGCTGACAGTGACTAAGTGAGAGACAGAGAGAAGTTGTTTATTACAGGGGTGAGATGATGCGTAGCGAAAAACGATCGGTGATTTATGAAGACAATGACAAGTTTTTTGCACGTTTTTTCCTAAAGTTTTTTATAGCGCGTCTGATATTTAAGAAATGGCTGAATCGTGTGAAGTTGCAAGTTGTCAGACGCGCAAGAAACGTGAAGAGATTCGGATGTGTAACTCGGATACGAAGACGACGTAAACTAGCGTGATAACTCGCCACTTTACTATGCTCTTAGTGTCTCAGCTTTGGCTCAGCAGTCTCTCGCTCCGATCTTAAATTCAGACACTGTCTTACAACATATCCGGTCAGCTTCATCAGGTGCGTACATGTATGTGTCTACTTGCATTTTGATACCTGCTCAGAAGTGCTCACTAAGTTTACGCCGAACCTTCGTATGGGCCTATCTTTTACATTTCTACTTTTTTTTCATACTGGATTTGTTAAAGTGTCTAAGATCGATGTAAGTCGCCAGCGACACTGTACTGCGGTCCGTCAATGTCACGTCTTGTGATGTCACGTCCTACATTTTCAACCTACTCTGTTTTTACTCATTTTGCGCGAATATTCGAGGGTGACGCTACAGTCTACGCCGACTATGCCATAACGACAACGAAGTTTTTAAACAAACCATGTTTTACAATTTACTGATAAAACAAATCGATAACGCAGGTCTATCTGTGTCGGTATATTTGGCCAGCATTATAATTTTATTAATATCGCGTCGCATTTAAAATTTTAATGTAGCCTATTCAAACCATCTCTAGTCTTTAGGCTTAATTGGCTAAGCTTTTTGCTTCACCGATCGAAATTAATCAAACGTCGATTTCAACCACTCGTGAGTACTAATGAAACGATGCGTCAAACCGAAATGAAATTGGCAGGTGGTATCGGTATTCAGCGTGACTTAACAACCGCACTGCTTCTAAGCGGATCACGCGAAAATTTTCTGTCTTGAACATGACCTCAAAAAATGTACTCGACATACCGTAACAAGCAGCAAGAGTAAGAAACGATGCAATGAGCACTTTAAAATGTTATCATCAGTGTGCAGTTTAAGGGCGCTCGCAGATGTAAGAGAAGCAAGATAAAGAAAATTAGAACAACCAGAGACAGTCGCCGTCGACTTCGGTACACGTAATTGTGTTTTTACTCCAACGCTCTGAACGCAACCAAATCACTTTATTTTGTTCTATTGCAGTTTATTACAGCGTTAGGCGAATTTTGGAACAAAGCTATTAAGTTCGCCGCAAATTCGTAGAACCTCGTTCTGCTTCGTGCCTTAAATCGACGACCTCGTGAATGACCAATGATCCTTAAAAGTATGACTTTATTCTTCAATACTGTGTAAAATTGACAGCTGTAAGTATAAAAAATAAAAAAAGTTATTATAACCGAAAATAATTACGTAGTATATACATGGATATTATGTCCACGTATCTATAAAGGGGACTGCTAAGTGGTAAGAAGCGCCGCCAATTTGCCAATGATTTAGACCGAAACTTAATACAGTTCATCTGTGCAAAGAGATAGGCCTACGCCATGGTCGTGTCAATCATATCATATTTTCAGACTTGTCGCTTAATTACTAGTATTTTACGAGGCCAGTGTTCAACTGCTTTTATTTACTATTTGGATCAATTGTCTTTCACGAAATATTAACAGGCCTATTTTGAAAATCTTTATTCACCATCACTGGTAGCACAACAAAATAATTTTTTTAAATAAAAATAAACGTATACAATAATACGTCAAAGTCAGTCACACGACCATTGATAGGCAGCAAAATTTTAACTACCTAAGCTTCGACATGAAAATTTCGATGGCTGGCTTTTCGTTACAGTACAGTAAATTTTCGTACAGTGTAGTCTAGTAAAGTAACTCAATCTTTTTTAATACGTCAGCAACAAATTTCAAAAATTAACATTGCGGCAAAATATTTGTGGCTGTTTTTTGTATACTGATATTTTACAAGGCAATTTGCTTTGTGCAAAAAATAGTTCACAATAAAGACACTATAAAATATGTAACAAAGCAAACAACAAACTTACAAACATGTGTTAAATTACGAATCAACCGGTTCTTTTTGCTTTCCGTAACGCGTTATTACAACGTATTCCCGGTAGTATTCTTGTAGACCTACTACAGTGTAGTATGTTTTAACAATGTGTGTTTTGTTGTACGAGCTTAATAATCTGCATTTTATGTTAAGTGTATTTTATACCAGTATTTTAACGTGGTGCAATTCTGTCACAGAAACAATAAAACTTACTTACTAACTTACTTCCTTAACATCATAGTTAAAAAATAACATTACAAAAGATCTAAGGTCATCGTTACATTGCAAAAAATGTTCCGAAACGTTTTAGCATCTAAACTACAAGTTAAGCAACAAGCTGTGATTACGAATAAAGAAAAACTTTTTTGCAAACTTTTTCTTTTGTACATGTTATTAAGGCCTAACGTACAACATTTTTTATGTAATATTTATTACTTAGAACAGTCCTGAGTCCACAATTATTCACACATAACACAGCTAAAACTAAGACATACGTGTAAGTAAACAATATTGTTTCTGACCACTAAAAGCTTGAAAATCTTATAAAGAAAGCCTATAGCTACAAATTACAATGATGTCGGCAAAACCATATGTTTCAATGTAATCCACGTGCCATCTCATTTCTTGGCCAATGAGGACGTGACACCTTATAAAGTGATTCATTGTCGAAACCAAG
>Ga0056128_1005658_pt1 | contig 15728 bp, 9 predicted proteins | sample WorMetLIZISLAND2_FD_71113 | JGI IMG/M metagenome (GOLD analysis project Ga0056128, IMG submission 71113) | Marine gutless worms symbiont microbial communities from Max Planck institute for Marine Microbiology, Germany - Olavius geniculatus... ...
GATTAAGAAATCAATCTTGTGATTGCAGTCACTAACTGCTAGTAGGCCTAGTTATGCAATAGCATACACCTATACCCGTCGAAAAATAGGCATCAATAGAGAGCGGCACGGTAATGTACGTAAAGTGTAAACTATCCCATGCCCACCCCATTACCGTAGATTCACTTTCATCGCCATCCATACCCATCAACAATTCCGCATTCCCATGCACGTCCAGTAAAATTTTTTTCCATCGCTATACGCCCACGACGAACAAGCACATAAAATAGACATAACGAATCAACGAAACTGAGACATACCATACACCCCGACGACTTCAGCTTAAGCTACTTGCAATTTTACAAGTAGACGTGTATCCACACCGAACTCGCATACTTATAAGCAAACATCTCGCCGTATTGTAGGTATTTCTCCATAGCGTTAAAAAATGCTGTCATTTATCGCAAACGCGTAAAGAGCGAAATATTAAATTTGGCCTGATATAATACAATATTTTCTAATCGCAACATTAACCCAGCAGACGGTAGCGATATCGTATTAATAATATAGTGCTATGTTTCGGTTTTTTTTGCAGCAGAACGTTTTACAAGCGTTCGCTATATGGCAGCACGTTATGTAGAGCGTCAACATACGAGCACCTCAGGAGAGCACTATCGAAATGGGCAACAACCAATAGACGGCCAGTAGGCCGGTATCCGAGAACTATAGGACGGTTATATGGCGCTAGCATAAATAGCGCCATTGAAGCATGTTTGCCGACAGCCGCTGCATGCACAAAAGTCAAATGGGCAACGTGAGCATCCCCTGGCCGAGTGGACGCAGATTCGAGTCCTGTGCTTTTTGCAACTATTTTTCTCTTTGCTGTCGTAATTAATTTTTTTTGAGGTAATAAATGTCTGACTTAGGGCTAATTGTTGGAAAAAAGTAAAGTGAGCGTAGCGAACTTTACTTTTTGTGACATTTAACCCCATCAAGTCACACATTTATTACCTCAAAAAAATTAATCACGACTCTCGCATTTTTCGACTTTTTAGAGTCAGGGTCGGTTAGAGTTAGAGTTAGAGATAGGGTCATACAGTTACATTTCCAGGACAATGGTAAGCTGAGAAGTATTTAAATTGGATATCTGTGTTAGTTTTGATCCGTGTCTCCTGTAGACAAATGCATGCAGTAAGTAAAACCTTTAACTCCTCCTTGTTGCTCTGCATGCTACGCATGTTCCACTGTATTATTGTTTGTGACATTTTTATGCACACATTTTGATGTGCTGCGGCTTCTACAACTTAGGTTTGATTGTCTTGCAGCAGTGTCTCTACCAGAAAAAGTTTAAGAATGTTTGTAACGTCAAGAAGTGACTGGTAGAGCCTGTATTGGTCAGGAGCAGAATATTATTGATACTGCAGCTGTCAAGTGGGCCAGTGTACAAGCGTCACAGTGGGTCAACACTTCAAGCAGTTTTACTGTAAGCAGTTAACAAATGGATAACTAAATGAAATGTCAGCCACAGTGTCAGAAATGTGAACAAAATGTGTTTTTACGCGTTATGTTAATTAAGCAATCATGTCGCATTAAATAAAAAAGTGATATTTTGTTTGTTCTTTTTCCTTAGGTAGTGTAGAAACAGATGTTGAGTGAGATGGGAAATTAAATTGTCACTTGACGACGAGTTGTCTCAGAAATATTAGTAAAAAATTATTAAAATCCGATAACCCTTCTTCACGTTACAGTCGAAAATGTTGGGGATGTTTTTTTGGGACACAGTGTAGAATGAAGCTTTAATGCAGATAGGCCTACACACGAGTGTTCAGATTTAATGCCACCATGCACGCATAGTCTAGACGTGAATGAACGAGACGTGAATAGCCTAAAGCACAAACTGAAAAACTCCAATTCCGCACACAATTCCGATTTTTTTCCGACGATTACGCGTAAAATCTTATATCGGCTAAGCCGGCTTAGCCATAAACTTTTTCGGCAACGGCAGCTAACCGAAAAAAAATTTCGGCGACGGCTGTTATGGCGGGCGGTTGCTCAGGTGTCTACTCTCGGAAGAAATTTTCTGATTGTTTTTTAATGGTACATTCTGGTGTACTGTATATTCTTGAGCGACGGCGGGGCCCCAAACGTCGCCGGGCCCGGGGTAACTTACCCCCCTACTCTCTCCTCTCGACGGGTCTGATCAACAGCGTCAACGGCGTCTCGATGTCGAAACCGTCCCGAGACGTACTAGTTAACGTCTCGTTTCGGGTCTCAGACCGTTTCGTCTCGACGAGACGTTTTATTTCAAAATGCGCTGAAACTCGATCCTCAACGTACATTTTAAAAAATAGTATTCAACAAAGTAGTGTAGCGACACTTTTTTATATGTGGCGGAAACTGCGACGACATTTTTGTGGCAAATTTTTGTTCAAGTATCAGTGGAAAAATTTTGGAAATTGGTCAAGATTTGGCAAAGATAATGATAAACAATGCAAGGGCTTTGTATCTTTTTGGTACACGTACAGAGTGTAACTTTAGATCGATCGAGCTTCTTTAATACGTTTTTTTTCTTTTTCAGAAAACTGAACTCCTGTCGCGTGCGTTAGGCCCACACCGAACGCGAACACTCTTCACAAAAACCTGAAAAGTCCAATTTTAGGTTTTATTTAGTTATGCTTGTTTGTTGTGAAATTTGTTGCATCATCATATTTTTATATGTTTATCGTGATTTTTGAATCACGATGTACGTCATTATGAGGTTCACTGATAAGAGGGTGTATACCCCAAGATGATTTTCTCGGGTCGTCAATTTATGTACGGTGTTCGTTGGACACTAAACCAAAAAAACACCTACTAACAAATTCTTTAAAGTGTAGAACCTAAAGACAGTTCTTTTAAAACATAACGTTTTTTCCAGCCCTTTTTCCTCACATGTCGTTGTGCGTCTCCGATTGCTACAAGGCATATGGCGCCATACAAGTGTGTTTTGATTGATTAATTGCTTGCTACCGGTGATGACAGGCCACGTGACTGGTCACGTGACGCCGGACACCTGGTTATAGGACAGTCAACAAGGAGAGACAAGTGTTTTCCCGAAAACTCCTTTCTGCAATGTGTCGCAATTATTATTCTCCCACAGTAAGTTGCATTATTGAAAATTTTTATATTCGCCGTTACTGGTAAATAAAACAACAAAAATAGAAAATAACCAATTAAACAGCAGAAAAAACACAAAATGGTGTACAATAATATTAAATGTCCTGGCAGATAGATTATGACAGAGGAAGAGCAGTTAAATGGAAGAGGAGAGCAACGTTTGCGACAGCCATAAAATTTAGGGGAGAGCAAATACCTCCCCAAAACAAAAAAAAACGGTTGTCGACAAATTTTCGAGAAAAAAAATCTTGTTTTCTGAAACTTTTAGTCTATATAATGCCAAATTTGTGGTTGAAATCTCCCTATTTTGAAGAAATACGAAATTTGCAATGTCTGGTGGAAAATTGTATTTTTTGGCCAAAGAGGTTTTGCTGGGCTGCATAGGCCTTATGCATGCAATTCGCGGAATCCCTCACAGTTATTTACGTTATTATTATGCAACCCTACTAATAGGGCCTAGACCGCATTTAGCTTTTGCATTGACAAGAACTAGGCCTATTAGGCCTAGTTAAGGTGGAAAATGAAAGAACATTACTTAATTCTATCTTCTGCCAATTTGTGCCAAAAATTGTCATAGTTGGTAGAAATTCAACAAAGTTTTGACAAAAACGTCATTGCACTATTTTGGGAACATGGTGTATTGTACGTACGAGCCTATGGTATAGGCCTATACCGTTAACAGCATAATACTAAACAATAACTGCAGTCGCTTTTCAATAGCAGGTTAGCTCACGTTTTTTTTCCAGAAAAAAAAATCACCAGACTACACGATCATTCGCCAGGTGGCCTGTTGCTGAAGCCCGTGGCGTGATGCCGGTCCATCGCGGTGTGCAATGCGAACTAATGTGACTAGTATAAGCGCTATAGCAACACGGTGTGCGGAGTGCTAGTCGAGGAGGCAATGCCGCGTTGCTTTTTTGCTGCTGCAGCTGCTTCTTGGTGCTACGTCCCGTGTGTCACGAGAGAACGGTCTCTCGCAGCCCGTACACAATCACCTGCATCTAAGGAGCGTACACAGGGAACAATATGTTCCGAAATAAAACAAAATAAACTGCCAGTTTCTTCGCTTTGTACAGCCCATTCAACGCAATTTAACAGAGCTGGGATTTTAGTTTAGTCCAGTTCGGTTTAGTTCTGTCGCTTTGTACTCGCCTTTAGGATGTCGAGCGGCTGATCAGCTGTTGCTGCTGCTGCTGCTGCTGATGTTGTATAGCTGTCACGAGCAGATAGTTCGCCGGACGTTTTGCGATGACTGTGCAACGCTTCTAGACCATCGTGCAGCGGACGGAGTGCATTCCCTATTTTGCCCGAAGCTAGATTTCGCCGCTACAGCCAACAAATACTCCACTACTTCGCTCGGTTGCTTGCGTTGTGTTAGCCTATGTTGCGCAACAGATCGAAACAAGTAGAATTCGGGATCTGTCGTGGACGACAGCAAGTTTACTTGTGCGCAACTGGTTCGTCGGACAGTGCGAATGTAGGCTGCTGCTCTGTGCTCGCTGTATAAACGACCGATCAGATGCTATAATGCTGACGCTGTCGTCGCGCCGCTGCGGTTGCCGATGAAAAACTCGTAGATCGAGCGTCAGACAGTGAGCGAGTGCTGGTGCCGCGATGTCTGGAAAGCTATATACGTACGGCACTGCACAGCACTGGCGACTTATAGTAACATCATCATCACCATCATCATCAGCAGCAGCAGCAACAACAAGAACAACAACAACTCTAGAACAATGGCTACAAACTTGCCCGGCTATTCGACAACATTACTGTACAACGACTTCAGGACTTCCGTACCTCTGATCCGCCACTCGACAGCATGACTTCCGATCCGTTGTGTCAGGTGATCGTGTACGCGCTGTGAGAGACCGTTCTGTCGTGACACTCGAATCGTCGCATCAAGCAGCAGCAGCAGCATGTGGACTTAGCTTATCCCTGCTGGCCGGAGTGCAGCTAACGTAACTACAAGTAAATCCTGTGACTCTGAATGATCCACCTACAGACGTGTTGATGTGCAGTGAAGAAACTATATATATATATATATATATATTTATTCGCTGTTTAAAAGACTAGGGCGCAGCAGCAGTAGCACTGTAGACTACTGGCGATGGCTACAGATCACATCTCATCACATCAGTGAGTGTCAGCTAGCCTCGTGCATTCGCACAACTCATATCGTCATCGGCTGCATCGTGTAGCCTGGCGTGACCGTGCTGGACTGTTTCTATGTTTGACGTCGTGCCATTTGTAGTTATGCTCAAGATATGTTACAATTAGTGCTCGCAAAATTGGCGTTTTCTAGTGGACGTGAGCCAATACGGGGATCTTCTTCCCTGGCGTACATCTCGCGGTGCTCATCGACCTAACGTAATTCGTTCGCACGTGCGCCGATTATGACTGTTTCGATTCGGCGACGTCATGCTGCCGACCGGTGCCGATGTTTGCCGATGATTGCCGATGACGGCCGATCATCGTCGTCGTGGCAACCTCTTTCTGGGAGTGACGTCATCATGACGCGGCGGTTTTACGGCGGTCACGTGCTCGTGCGAATGTTTACCGCTGTCGTCGTCGTTTTCTGTTTTCAGCGGCTGGGCGCTCTGTGGCAAACCGGTGAGTCGCTAGTAATTATTAGGGGCCTATTATCATTTTAAAACCGCCAGTCCTCAAATTATCTATTGTCTTGGCCATCTATGTGCCAAACAGTAAATGCGGCAAAGATTTGACGAAGTTTTGACAAAAAAAATTTAACATTTTTTTTTACTTTACCCTGTACACCCTGTCTCAAAAAATCATAATTGTTTTCGGCATAACTTTGTCCAATTTCCGCCAACTTTGATAATTTTCGGCACAAAAATGGCCACGACGATATTATGATGTACGGTGCTCTCAGTTACCACCTCAACTAATTTATGTCAACGCACTACCGTGTGAAACACAGATGCTCCAGATTGTTATATTACGCGACGATTATTTGTATCAGATGCCTCACCTTTGCATCATCAATTCGACAGAGGATGCGATGTGGTTTAATAATTTTGAGGTATTAAATATTTTTGCTGAAAACAGCAGACAACAAAATAGCTGGTTCATGAGCTTAAAACACGTCTAATCGATGAGTGAATGCATTTGATCTGTCGATCGTTGATTCTGCTATCAGCCATTGGCGTTGCATCTAAGCCATTGCATCTTTGTACGCAGAGCACACTTTGGCATAAATTCTAATTTGCAAGCGAGTTGTTATAAAAACTTATAATTCTGTTAAATAATTCACATTTTAGTGTATTTCGTGTCTAATTAACTCGTTACAGCGTTCACTTGAGACAACAACTCAGCATTATGCAACAATTTGGTGCATCTACGTTTCACATGGTAGTGCATTGACCCATAGATGTAAAAAAACGTTCCAGAAAAAATTAAAAAAAACGTTTAAAAACGTTAATAACAAACGTTAGCCTTAATTTGTTCGCTTTCTTGCATAAAACCTAATGTTGTAATTGCAGTAGAGCTAAAACTAAAAAACAGATAAAATTTTATTCAATTTCAATTCAACCGTGTCATAAGACCTCGTATCACTAGACTAAGTAAGCAAACTGCCACCACTATAGCATATTAATTCGTTTATGCGGCTTTAAAAGCTTTTCTCTACGTTCTCGGTAGAATTTTCAATTTTTGATGAACGTTTTTTTAAAAAAAAATATAAAAAAACGTTGAGAAAATAAAAAAAAGTTAAAAAACGTGGCAAGAATAAAAAACGTAAAAACGTTTTTTACATCTATGCATTGACCTAAAATAGGTTAGGTGGAAACTTAATTAGTGCACCTTACATAATTTCGTCGTTTTAGCCATCAACTAGCCAAAAATTATTGAAGCTAGTGAAAATTTGACAAAGTTGTGACAAAAAATTGACTGTTTTTATCTGAGACACAGTGTATAATAAGACCACTAGCTTATAACCTAAATGATTACTCACAAATCTTGACATATCAACCACGATGCTGTTAGCTTACGCCGTATTGTGCGACTTGCTATTCAACAAGTTGACAGCAAGTCTTTTTTTCTCTTTTCTTTCCGTTGCACTGCTTTTAGTAGTGTAGTCGTGTTCTCCTAGTTCGAGTCCGAGTTCGAGTTACGAAAATGAGGACGACTTTGACAGGAGTCCACTGCCAGACTTGACTACTACATGACCGCGTGGGACCAAATACAGTAAACACCAAGACGGCGTCGGCATCGTAAAAAAAGCGCTCAATAGAAATACTTTGCTTTTAACCTGGTTGCGTTATGGGCGTTATCCGCGCAGGTTTCATACATTATTCGGCCGAATGCGAATGAATACGAATGGTGCATATTCAAGCACATTGCCTAATGCCCTGATTTCGTAGCTCACACATAGGCCTAGGCCTATATTGCAGTGAAAAGCTTTCCATTCGCACGATACCCAGCAGGCATTTGTGTCCACAACAACGGTACCTTTGCGAATATTCCGCCAATTTGAAGAAAACTGATTTCCTTTCTTCGCGTGCTGTCAATTATGCTACAAGCTATGACTTTATTAATGGTGTACAGATGTTGGAAATAAGTTTGTGTTCTTCTTTGTCATCCAAATACAACTAGACTGAAATATTGCGCAAAAATGTTTTAGTCCCATTTATTGCCAGTGCTTTTATTTAATTAGAATTTAGCTAGCAACCTAATATTTTGACAAAAAAATGTAAAAAAATGTTGTTGTCAAATTATTACGGCGTTTTATCGCGAGTCGTCAGGTGGCGTCTTGAAACTTGCTTTATCTCTATAGTCATCAGTATGAAACTCAGATTAACTCCTCAACTTTTCTCACTATAAGAACTTACCACCAATCTACAGAATATGTCATCCTGATCAGAAATATATAAGCTTGTTTAAAACATTGCACATTATGAAATTATTAACCAAAAACGCTTAGCCACCTAGTTATAATAGTTACAATAGCAGCAACAGTTTTGCATCAAATCACTGCATAAAATATGAATAAATCAAATATGAGACGACATGCTTTATAACAAAATTTCAATAAACAGCATTTTATCATGTTGCTTTCACGATAGTAATAGCACATTTTCACTCTTTTTAAAACACTCTAATATTTTGTGAAATTACAGGTTGAAAAACATGACCGCCCAAGTGTCTAGTATGTATCATACTGGTATGTCCTTATTTTTGCTTTAGAATCTCTGATCTTTTCCGTTAACAATCACAATAGTTTTATAGACTTAATTTACGCGCGTATTAGCTACGGTAATTTTGTCCGTCCGTTTGTCTGTCTGTCTGTCTGTCTGTCACGACCTGGTACCAATAGGCCTACAAGATCAGGTGAGATTGAGATTTCATGTTTGCACCGTATGATAGCCTATTATCTCTAGTATTTCGTGACAAAATTTCATCCCGCTCGGTAAAGGGGATCCCCTCGAACGAGGGGGCGAAAGAGGGGACCCCATTAAAAAGTGTTATTTTAAAGCTATAGGCTCGTCTATTAACGTGAAAATGGTTGCAGATAGGCACAGACATGCTGCTTATCATAACAAGCACTGGCGTCGAGCTTCTTAGAAATGTCAACATCGATGATCTTGATTGACCTTGAACCCCCAAAATAGCGGGTTTTAGTGAATTTTTCGCAATTTCACGCAAACACGCATTTCAAGAGTGAATTGCGCTAAAATGGCTGGAGATAGACCAATATAGCCTGCGTATGAAATTTTCAGCATTAAATATGGATTTTAGCAGTCCAAGTCCGATCCCTGTACATTCAAGGAGGGTTGCGCAAGCGGGTATCAAAGAGGGGTACCCTTCTAAAAGTGGCTATTTATCCGTTGTTGGCTTGTCTAGCGTGAAAATAGTTGCCGATATGCAGACATGTTGCTTAGGCCTATCATAACAAACACTGTAGCGATCGACGAGCTTCTTAGAAATATTAACATCGTTGACCTTAAATGACTTTGAACCATAAAAATATTGGTTTTTGGTGATTTTTTGGCGATTTTTGGCTAGAAAAAGAGTGAATTGCGACGAAATGGATAGCGATAGACCAAGCTTACTTGTGAACAGGAACTGCTATAGGCTCTCGCGCGTCTCATGAGCATTAGCTGAGAATTCTTGTTACCAGTGCGAAGCTATGCATAGTGCAGGTAGGCCTGTCTGTCTGTCTGTCCGCCGCACTGTGATATCATACCAAGATGGCGAAAGCTAGGATAAGCAAAATATTTATAAATGACTGTCATGACTAATATTAACCCTCTACTACTACTACAACTACTTCACCGGTTCCTAATCTTAAAAGTTTAAACGTTTAAAAAGCATAGGTTATCATGAAAAACCCTTTTCAAAGCTAAAGAGCGTCGCCTGCCATATGGGATCACACGGTGTTAGGCTACCTGCCACGGTGTCACCCGACACAAGTAAACGCGCCTCGTCTCAACCCCAGCCAGACAGGTCGGCACTCATATTTTACTTATCCCAAAAGGATAAAATAGTGACCTAATATCGGTGGTTGGTTAGGCCCTATATACCGATATGTGAGCTGACGATCATTCATCTGAGTAGGCCTACTGATCACCTGATAGCGACGTCGTCGGGTGTCAAACTCCAAAATCCAGCATCGTAGCGTTACACTACCGCACCATTTTTTTTATTAACCTACAGATAAGTTAGTCTACAAGTACTTTTCGAAAAGCTCACGTAACGCGCGACAGCATCGGTGCTGCCGTTTGGGGAATCAGTGTACAACCGTACAACGTGCGATAAAATAGTAATGCTGTTTGAATAAGCGCCCAAATGTCAGGTCCTCGTACGCAGGACGCCTTGAGCCCAGAAAGTCGAAACTCAGAACGCTAAAATTTACGTTCTACGGAGAAAAAAATTCTGTCAGCAGTTGTTTTGACCTATTTTTCATAATTTCGGTGCCAGGGATTAGTATTCGGAGTGGGCTATAAAAATCGCCCCTATACATGTCAGCTAATTATGTCTTCCAAGAGTAATGTACATTTAAAGTGAATAACGCACGTTGAAATATAATCAATTCTGAGTAACATGTGCACATTTCGTGCAAATATTTTTAATAGTTTTGTAATGGGATAAAATAAGTGAAAGCATCCCAACTCTACAGGAAACACAATGGGGAAAACAATGTAACGTCATTTAACGTACAGATAAAGCGCCAATCAAACTCGTTCGCCAACAAAAGGAATGGGCGCTAAAGGCATTTGTAAAAAGTTTCCGAACAAGAATTGGGCGGTCAGTTCTGTTCAAGATCTTCTGTGCAAAATTGAAAAAAACGAACTCAATTTTTTGAAAGGTCGGTAGTGGACGAAAGGGGACTCTCTCTGAACAACACAGAATATCGAGCGTGTAGCGGAGCTGATATGCAGCCAGGAACTAGGCAACACTGGGTTTAGCAGAATTCCGAGAGAGATTCAGAAGGGCACATTGAACAGTTGACCGTCTTGTTGTTGTATAAAGTTTTCGCTGTTTTACTTAGACATATACGCAAGCACGTATTTCCATTTGTGTTTCACCATTGTGATATAATATAGTTGTGGTGCTTTGATTCTATCGTATTATTTTTTTAAATAACATTTTTATATACTCATTAGGTTTTGATATCAATATGTGCAGAACAGACTAGCAGTTTATATGGTGTGTCATTTTATCCATATAAACAAATGCAGTAGCAATTTAAGCGGAATAACATAGGGGACAGTTTTTATGGCCCATTCTGTAGGTATAGGACGTACGGTTATGGATTAGGGATTATGGATAGGGATAGGGTTCAAGTTATATATAATGGTATAGGCTATATGGTTCGTGTAGTCTAGTGGGATAGTTTTGACTTTCCTTTTCATGACAGGGCATCGCTGCAGCAACAGCTGCAGCAGTAGCAGTAACAATGTGGAGGTACTCAGTGGTAGTAGCAAGAGAATTGCCTTTTATAGCTCGGTGGCTGTCGTATATGTAAGCTTAAAGTAATTACGCTCGTTCAATTGTCTCTTGGCAGGCGACTCGTCGATTAAACATCAAGCCAGCTCGACTGCCTTACAGACACCTCGGGGATTTCTGTGACTGGTCATTATCCATTGGTGGCTCGGCGGCGTAACGGTTACAATGTTGGACTTACCATCGTAAGGTTGTGGGTTCGACTCCAGATCGCGTCGCTATTAAGTGGTTACTATACTTGGATGGGTGACCATCTGCGGACATCAATAACCAACACCAAGGGCAACTTAGCCTTCTATCCTTCCGGGGCGAGTACCGGTCTGTGCGTCTGCGGTTAAAGTGGGGCGCGTTTACCTGTGTCGGGTGGCAGACAGCATTAAGTGACGGCATATGGCAGGTGACACTCCGCAGCTCTGAGATGGGTTTCCGCAACCCTTTATCGCAGCGGCCATTTTTATGTCAAAAATGCGAAAACATTGAAAAATATAATTTAACTATATTCGACAATGCAATATAGCTGCAAATCCGCAACGTCTTTGTCAATCAAAAGCGTATCAGAAGACAGAATGCTCTGACATCGCATGGTCGCCAACTCGTCATCGATGGCACATTGGCACCAGAACAACAACAACAACAATTAAATTAGCTCCACTTGCGCTCAAAAACGACGACCTAAAAATTGCAAAATCCTACAATGCGACTGACATTGCACCATCTACGTTTCCCCGACAGTGTTTCTTGTCGCTCGAGTTGTCAGTCATCGCGTCGTCGTTCAGGCGGCAGTGGCGAGATCGGAATTGCGATGGCGAGAGATGCACACAATGCAACCAACTGCGCGGCACTGGCATCGATCGTCTGATAGCAGATGACGTTTCGGCGATACAGCAACATCAGCAGCAGCAGCAACAGTGGCGGGGTGTGATGAGCGGCGGCGGGGTGATTCGGGAAAAGCCAACAGCACCACTGGGATTATCTAGACTCTGGCGGACAGTGGATAATTCCGACAGGATTTTCTAATGGCTTATGTAGGCCTACTGTTATTAGCGCACATCTGGTCCAGTGGCGTCGAGGGGGAGGGGGCAATATCTTAAATTTTGGGCCGTCGGAAAAAATATCGGAAAGTCATTTTCTTGTCGGAATTATTGCGTCCGGAAATGCAAAATGCGGGATAAAACCTCCATTTTCAGAAAATTTATGAACAAAAATTATTGAATTTTGAGCACTCATATTTTTTTTGTGTCGGAAATTTGCACTGTTTTTCGGAAAGTTGCAACTTCCTGTCTCGCGTATTGTTTAACCAACGATGCAGCTGCAATAATAATTGATCCAGCGTAAATGACGCGCGCTTTGCACGTAGGCTTAGGCCTATAGATAATTTCAAGGAGTATTCCCATCGGCCACGAAGTCGCGAAAGTCATGAATAAAACTTGTGATATAGGCCCCCGATAATTAAAGCCAATAATTAACGCATTATTTAGGATTTAGAATGATTTGTTTATAAACTAACTTCGACCGGTGTAGGATTGCTCGATGTTAACGGTAGACCACAGTGTATAGAGGCTGAGCCTATGCATGTCGATAATAGTGAGTGGACGTGTTATAGTTTATGTGTTTCGTTTTGCTCTGTTTATCCATTATACAACAAAATGCATCAACGTGCATTTTGGACCTTTTCAAATTGTAGGATCAAACCTGTGGTTTATTTATTTAAACACAGCTCTGACATTATAACAACATTTTTGTTGAGTAAACTATAATATCTATGCAGGGTAACTTCAGTATTTTCGGAATGTTTGTCTGTTGCAGAGGCTTGCATGCGGACGAAGGGTGAGTACACTCACATACCACTTGCTACTTATTTGCATAATAATAGTACAATTTCTTTTAGCAAACATATCTAACTAATTTGTTTATTTACTTAACTTTCTTACTCCGGCATACTTCGTTCTGTGAGTGCACGTAAAGAATAGTGAGTGTCCTTTGCGTCACCCAGTTGGTCATTTGCTCGGCACGATCAAGAGAAAAACCAACGACGCTGTTTCTCGTCGCATACTGCTACACGGTGATGGTTTGTCCAGCGTAAATAACTATACACTGCGCCATTATGCGTCAGCGCTTCAAAGAACATGCAGGTCACTTAGGCCTCCCTGTCAAGTCGTATAATGTAGAGGAGTTTAAAAGCTGACTCCGTCGATAGTAGATCTTACCATTAAGCATATGTTGCTCCTCCCGGGATGCCCTAAAAACCCAAAATGAGCACTTTTGTGAACGTTAGGGGATGCCCTTTGGGCCACATGAGGCCATCGACCGGGCGCACCCCTGGGCGCGACCGGGGGGCTATGTGGTCAAAGACACCCTCAGAGGTGCGATTTGAAAATTTAAAAAATTTCAAACAAATTTATTTCCGGTTTCTCAGCCTCCTTGCCACCATCGGCCAACAGGGTGTCCCCATACCAGAAATGTCCCCCGGCTCAGCCTCCTGGGGGCTACCGCTTGGGAGCTGAGGCCCCCCGAAGATGTCATTTTTGCAGATTACTTTTGGCGGATTCTACGAATTGCCGAAGTTAATTTTCGAGTTATCTCCCATGTGGACTCCTTGTCTCCCGGGACATTTTCTGCAATATTCAAAATGGGGGTAAGGGGGTCAGAACCCGCCCCTCCCCCGAAATATCGTATCGATATCGTATCAAAATTGAAATGCTGATATTGAGTCATCATTTGCACCACCAGTGGCACCAGACTACAGCCAAACTAGTGATGACTCGATATATCGAAAATATCGATATATCGTTTTCGATATCGATATATTGTATCGTATCGTATCGACGAAAAACATATTGACTTTTTCAATATATCGCGATTCAAACATATCCCGATATATCGGAACATTTTTGATATTATAGCGATATTTACTACAAATTTTTCACTACGTTGCATGAACGAAAACAAAGCTTACAAATGTGGCGAGTTAATGGTGTCGTAAGTAAATTACAGTCGCCTAGAGACACATTTTATTATCTAATGAAGCATCGGCCTACTGCCTTGCTTAGTGATTACGTCTTGTTTTTATGCTTGTATAAGCTTAACATACTTATTATTATTTTTTTAAAATATTGATATCGATGTCGATATCGCGATCACAGTGCAGCAGGGTAGCGCTGACACTGTTTTATCGGCGATGAGCGTTAAGTATAGGAAACGGCGTCTGGGAAGGGAGGGGCGTCCTGTAACTCAATTTATTATCGCCTAAATAACGTACAGTTAACTACGTAAATATCGGTGTCTTTAATTATTGATCGTACATTGTTTAAAAAATGTAAAAAAATTCACGTATTCAATAATACAGAAGTCTTTTGTCATGCTAATGTATTTTGAGGGCAAAAGATAAAATAGCAAGAAATACAGTAATTCGTCATATTTATTGAAACACAATTTTCGCACGTGGCGTCGCCTAGCGAAAGCTGCGCTACTGTTTCTGCTTCACATCCGCATTGCACAGCGTTGTCAAATTTCTGCCTACGGTACATTAATATCACTAAATTTTACCAGTGGCCCCTGTCCTTTCTTGGAACGGCAAATTTGATGAATGTGAAACTGAAACACCAAAAGCGTGAAGCCGAAGCGTCAAAGTGGTGGCGTCTGGGAATTAGTGTCGTAACCGCCAGTATAAATAGGCCTACTTCGTTTACACCGGCGAGCCAGCTGTATGTACGTTTGCAATATTAAACGGTCTAAACGACGGGATAACCAGCTTATAGAACCAACTCGTCGATCGTGGGTGCTCGACAAGTTATGCCAATGCAATCTGTGTGCTTGAACCGGCTTTACGAGTGCTCGGTGAGCGCTTTTCGATAGCTGGCTCGTCGAGACAGTTTAATCGTGTAAAAAGGGTAAGCCTATATCACAATCTAATTCATCATCATAAATAATAGATGTAAAAAACGTTTCAGATAAGAATAAAATTTTAAAACACGTTAAACAACGTAAAAGGCGTGTCGGAAATAAAGAATAAACGTTTAAATAACTACCACTACTATGACCTATTAATTGCTTTATGTGGTTTTAAAAATGCTCGCTTCTAAAATTTTTAATAAACGTTAAGAAAAGTTCAAAAAAGGTTTTAAAAACTAAAAAAAAAACGTCTACTACATCATGATTTGATGCATGCGTTGCAGCCCGTCCGGAGATGAGGTTGAGGTGTCCGGATAACATAGACGAGTTGTCCGATAGACGATCAGCCAGCGCGGTCGTCTCCTGGTCCAGAAGAAATTTCCGCATCAGATCTACCAACAGAATCAAGTAGGCCTACGTTTGTTATTATTATGAACAATATGTAGGCCTACAAAAAGCGTGACTTGTTTGTGTATCTTGTGTATCCTCTAACCCTATAGGATGTCACACCCAAAATATACGTTCATTATTGCCTCGCTAATTCGATTTTCATAATAAAACCTAACAAGAAATTTGAGCTAATGCTCACGAGACGCGCTAAAGCCTATAGCAGTTCCGGTTTAGTAGTTTAGCTGAAAATTGGGGGTTCACGCTAAGTTAATATACAAATACCAAATTCTCTATCTGGATCGCATAACGATAGTAGCGTGGCGCCATCTTGTGAATGATATAGACTTGTG